>OLLK01000183.1_pt1 | contig 83221 bp, 56 predicted proteins | sample 1604531 | NCBI WGS metagenome assembly OLLK01 (sample SAMEA104055722, study PRJEB20765) | soil metagenome | isolation source: soil | reverse complement strand
GACAAATATTCGAATATGATTCGCTGTTTTTGTGTTTCTATTCTCACGATTCGGTTCTCCTTGTGTCAACCCTAATCAGTACGACACACGAAACAAGTGGAACACTATGAAACATGCTCATTATCAGAGCGTTCTATTTTTTATAAATTACCGTATTTTTATAAGCGACTGATAATCAACTGTTCCAGGATTTTGGTTTTTAAGTACGCCTCTGTAATAAACTGATTTTCAGTATATTTCATATAATTGGAAAAGTACTTTGTGTCTCGTCCTGTAAAAGTTTACACTTTTTATTGAATAGTCCTGTTTCAAGTTTACACTTTACCCACATCTAACTGTCTCGTTCTGCTATGCCGCCTGGTATGCAGGGACGCTTGTCACCACTTCTTAAATATCACAAAAACGGCCATAACGATCAGAACGAAACCAACAGCATGGTTCCAGGCCAGTTTTTCCGTTTTGAAAAAGATCAATGTAAAGGCGGTGAATACGATCAGCGTGATGGCTTCCTGGATGGTTTTTAACTGCACCAGGGTAAACGGGCCGCCGTTCCCTTTAAAACCGCCTTCATTTGCCGGTACCTGGAACAGATATTCAAAAAAAGCCAACCCCCAGCTGATCAGGATGATCGATAACATTCCCAGGTTTTTCCCCCAGGAAAACTCTTTAAATTTGAGATGCCCGTACCAGGCAAAAGTCATAAACGTATTTGAGATTACCAGGAATAGGATCGTGCGCAGTGCTTTCATAGAGAAATTTGAAACTGAAACTGCAATTTTAGCCATTTTGTTTTAGACGGCAAGGAACCGGGGATATGATTCCAGTAGTGGCGTCGCACCGCCACATTGCTTAAAGATCGGGCAAATATTTTTTCAGCTGAGGCATTTTTGAATTAACTTGGGCACGATTAATTTATATGCCGGTAGCACCACACCTTAGCGTCAAATTCACCAAATGGATGTCCTGAAAATCCTCCGCCGCTTGCATTTGGTGTTTTTGTTTTGCTTCACTTTCCTGTCGCCCTTCAAGTGTTACTCGCAAAATTCAGCGAGTGTAATAAAAGGGAGAATTGTTGATGCCGGCGGCTACCCGCAGACCGATGTTGTTCTAAAACTAAAAAAACTTGGAAATGTAGCAACGACTGACAAAAAGGGTTTTTTCCACTTTGAAAAGCTGCCTGCAATACATGACACATTAATTATTTTGTCGACTGATTATAAGGGTTTTATTATCGGCATTATCCTTCATGACGGGCAGGTGCTCGACATGGGAACCATTAATCCCGCCCTAAAGGCCAATCAATTGCAGGACGTTGAAATAAATGGCCGGCGGGCAAATTCCTATAAAAGTGACTATTCGTTCTTTGGAAATAAAACCGAGACGCCCCTTGTTGACCTGCCCCAGGCCATCTCAACCGTGACGAGTCAACTAATAAAAGACCAGATGGATTTCAGCTTAAAAGACGCCATGAACGATGTTGCCGGGGCCAATCAATATTCGGGTTTTGACGAATACACTATCAGGGGTTTCAGGGCCGAGAATGCGCGTGACATTAACGGGCTCAGGGGCTACAATACCACCTACACCAGCGCCATGCTGGTCAATATTGACAGGGTGGAGGTAATTAAGGGCCCCACAGCTACATTATACGGCAATTGCGACCCGGGTGGAACAATCAACATGGTAACCAAAAAACCGCTGAGCGATCATCAGGCCAGTGCCGACTTATACTTCGGAACCTGGAATCATTTTCGTACCCAGGCCGATGTCACAGGTCCGCTAAACAGTACCAAAACTTTACTTTACAGGCTTAATGTCGGATACGATCAAACCAAATCATTTCAAAACCAATTCTACGCAAAATCCTATGAGCTGGCGCCTTCATTCAGCTTTGTGCCGAACCAGAAGCTTAGGCTGAACGTAGATTTTTCCGTTTCTCATATCAATTCGATGCTTAACAACGGCCAGCCCGGAGTTGATGGTGATGGTAATTTATTGTCGACGCCAATATCCCTTACCCTGACGCAGCCGGGTGATTACCTGAACGAAACGGATGTCGCCTCCAATGTAAACGCCAGTTATAAGATTACGAAGGCGCTGACCTTTAATATCGGCTACCTCAATTATATCACCCAACAGGGCGTTGCCAGTCATGGGCTTAATGATTATATCACGCCCGATTCTGTTTCTCTTTATTATACTGCATGGAACTATCATACGGTCACAAACACTATTTCCAGCTATTTTACCTGGAAACTTAATCCCGCAAAAGTAAGTCAGCAGTTTGTAGCGGGCTATGACTATATCCGAAGCAGCGTAACCTTAAACCAGCGGTATTACGAACTCCCCGGCCAATTTGGCTCTGGCAGCGGGATTGTAGGCACGATGAGCCTTAAAAACCCGCAATATGATGCCAGGGCGGTAAATAGCTACGAGGTATCCGATTTTGACAGTGATGCAAATGATGTAGATGGTAATGTTTATCATACGCAGGGCGTGTATGTACAGGACGAGATCAGCTATAAACGATTTAGGGCATTGCTGAGCCTGCGCGGGGAGTTTTACAAAGGCGGCGACACCACGGGCGGCATAATGGAGAATGTGTTTTTGCCGCGTATAGGATTTGTTTACAGCTTGACGCAGCACATCAATGCCTACGCCAACTGGAATAATGGTTTTGACCCCTTCGAGGCTTCCGCCGGCACGCAGGTGTATAACGCGCCTTTTAAACCGCAGAAAAGCCGTATTTATGAAGCCGGCCTTAAGGGGGATTTCCTCGAAAATAAGCTGTCCGCCACTGTTGCTGTTTACCAACTGACCGTGCAAAATGTCGCGGTTAACGCCAACGTGATCAGTGATCCTAATTTGTTTGTTCAACAGGGCGAAAATCGATCACGAGGGGTGGAACTGGAAACCTCCGGGAATATTCTGCCCAATTTAAGCGTGAAATTATCCTACGCATACTGCAATGCCATTGTGAGCAAAACCGACATCGCCTCGCAGGCCGGCCTGCCGGTGGCCAACGCACCGCTAAACAGCAGCGGCAGTTGGGTAAACTATACTATACCCAACGGTGTTTTAAAAGGGTTTGGGTTTTCAATCGGCCATACGGCGGTCAGCAAACGTTTTACGCTTGATCCGAGTACGACATTACCAGGCTACTTTATTTTGAACGGTGGTGTTCATTACAGTCGGAGGCATTATCACATCGGCGCCAATTTGTATAATATCACCAATCAAACCTATTGGACAGGCGCTTATAATAACGTAAACAAATGGCCGGGTGGGCCGAGGAATGGGCTGGCGGATTTTGGGTATGTGTTTTAAGGATTAATTAATTATTATTTAGCCGGAAGCCAGGAAACTTTCTATTTCTCGTGGTTTTAATAAATTTTATGCGGAGATTTATGCGGCGGAGCTATCCGTGCGCTAAAACTTAGATGAAAAACATAAAACTCCCGCTCACAGCCGCTGGCCTGTGCCTGATCATCTTTTTGATAGGGTTGGTTTCCTTCAAACGAAATAATACACCAGTAATGAGTGCTGCCGGTACTCAAAAATGCCTGATCGTATCCGACATTCACTTCAGCCCGCTGTATGCTTCAACCGAAATCGATACTGTACTAAAGAAAAAACTATCAGTCTCATCATTTGACGAATGGGTTCAGTATTTTGAAAATACGCCCGCCCAAATGACCCTTGATACCACTTGCCTTGGCCAGGATGCAAATTACGCGGTGCTGCGATCGGCGATCACGAATATGAAACGAAAACTGCCGCACCCAGCTTTCATCCTGATCGCCGGAGATTTCATCTGGCATAATGCTTTGCCGGCAGATTCTATTTTAAAAAAGAAGACCATATTGTTTATCGCGCGCTTATTTAAGGATAATTTCCCAGGCGCGCTAATCGTCCCTACTATGGGCAATAATGATACTTATGGTAATGATTACGATTTGCAGGACCCGAAATTTTTACGTGATTTTGCCAACGCATGGGAGCCAAACCTGCCCACACCCTCAGCCGATTCGCTAAAAGCGAACGGCTACTACACATGTGAAACCGGGAACCTGAAGTTTGTAGTTATTAATAGTGCAGCCCTCTACGCCAACACTAAGTATCCGCAGGCAGCGCCGATGATGAATTGGCTGCAGAATAACTTATCAGCGGCTAACGGCAAAAAGGTTTGGATATTAACCCATATACCCCCGGGATTGAATGGCTATAATGATCAACCTTTTTGGGATCCTAATTATACCCTTGAGCTTACCGGTGATCTGGTAAAATATGCGTCCACGGTTAAATTTATGATCGGCAGCCATACCCATTTTAACGATTTTAAGGTGGTGTACAACAATGCGCAAATGCCGCAGCCTGTTTCATTTATAAGGATTGTACCTTCTGTTTGTTCCAATCACGGCAATTATCCTTCGTTTGAGGTTGCGGAATTTAGTACCTCAAGCGCCTCCGTGTCTAACGAGACCAACTGGTATTTAAACCTGAAAAAAGTGAAGAAAGGCGTAAAGCCGCAGGATGTGATATGGGCTGATAGTATTAACCTGAAAGCCTCATTTAAGTTAAAAAACATTAGCGCGTCCTCATTGTCAAAAGTGATCGATGGTGTCAACGCCGATAAAAGCGGCCAGGCGCTAAAAGCATATGTTAACTTTTACAATGTTGGCACGCCTATTCCCAGTGCGAAGACGATCAATCCGGGTAATATCCAAGGGTATTTAAAAGCAGATTCTTTAAAGGAGCAATAATCATAAAACGCATGATGAACCCATATTCCCGCAGGCAGTTTTTGCAAACTTCATCCTTGTTTGTGGCTGGATCGTTAATTGCACCGTCAGTCAGTTTGAAAAAAGATAAGCCGCTTCTATCATTTTCTACACTGGGCTGCCCTGATTGGACCTTTAGCCAGGTCATCGATTTTGCTGCCTCGAAGGGCTATAATGGGATTGAGCTGCGCGGCATATTGCGCGAGATGGAGCTTACCAAAGTGAAAGAGTTAAGCACCCCCGAAGCCAGGCAGGAAACCCTGCAAAAAATGAAAGATAAAGGCCTGCGTTTTGTCGACCTTGGCTCATCAGCCACCATGCATATTGCCGACCCGGTGGAAAGAAAAAAGAACATGGACGAAGGCAAGCGCTTTATCGACCTGGCACAACAACTAAATTGCCCCTTTATCAGGGTATTTCCCAACAGTTTTCCGAAAGAGCAGGATAAGGCTGTTACAATGGAACTGATGGTTAAAGGCCTGCTTGAACTGGCCGATCATGCCAAAGGGAGCCCGGTAAGCGTGCTGGTTGAATCGCACGGCGACCTGGTAAGAATAGCCGACCTGGAGGTCGTGATGAAAGCGGCGCAGCATCCCAATTGCGGCATGGTTTGGGATGTGGTCAATATGTGGACCGTCACCAGGGAATTGCCCACCGACGCTTATAAAAAGCTGCGCTCCTATATCAAACATACCCATATTAAGGACGCAAAACTGGTAAATGGTGAGCCTCACTATGTTCTTTTGGGACAGGGTGAAGTGCCCATATTCTACGCTATAGACGCCTTGCGCAACGGGGGTTACAAAGGTTACTATAGTTTTGAATGGGAAAAACTATGGCACCCTGAAATTGGTGAACCCGATATTGCCATTGCCGATTATGCTAAAGTAATGAAGAAGCATTTTTTGTAATTTGGTCATGCCTTCGTGGTTCACCCCCTGCTTTTGCGGATCATCATCATGCTGTTGTTGCGGTTTGCATTAGCCTCTTCAAGATATTTTCTATAAAACGAATTTGTCATCAGGTTCACCTGGTAATGAAAATGATCGTTTTTTATCGCGATGGGCATTAGCCTGCTAAACGATGCCACGCAGAAGTCATTAGGGCTAACATCTTTAAGTATCTCATTTTTCACGCGTTTATCATCAATCCATACCCCATACAGGCGCGCGTCAGTGTATTTATCAAGCTGGGCGCGGGTAACGTAACTTTTCCCAATCGGTTCCATCGGATAAGTGAAACTGATTTGCCGGTCGGCTTGTTGCTTGCGACTCATCCTTTGAAAAAGCTGTGCAAGGTGCTTTTTTTCATCATCACTGAGCCTGATAACGTGACCTTTGTTGTCGGTAACATATTTTTTCTCATAACTAATGTAGTCATCTATTTCAGAAGCTGATATACCCGTTTCAGTGCTGGGATAGGGGCGTCCGCCAAAAATTCGCGGCGCCGGAAAACGTACTTTTCTCAGTTGTACGGACTTTTCTGGTTTAACAACCGCATCAGTTTTGACAGCGGCAGGCTGTTGTGCTTCGGTTTTGCCGCAAAACAGTACAAAGGCAGCGGCCATTACCGGTATCATCGCCGCCCGGCTCATCCAGGCTGCAATAGTTGAGGTTTGTTTGGTCATCATGATCAATCTTTTTTTGGTGATGGAATAGTTAAACTGGCTGGTGATGCTTAAGCTGCCTTGTTGCGAGGCCATGCTGAGCAGCAAAGTTTTATAGGTGTAGGCATTAGCTGAATGATGGATAGCCACACCGTCTGCAATAAACTCGTGGTTAAGCTGAATAGCGCGCCGGTACAGGAAAATAAAGGGATTGAACCAACAAAAAGCTTGTATAAGTTCGATGAAAATTACATCAACTGAGTGGTACTGCCTGGCGTGGGCCATTTCGTGATTGATGACATCCCTTTCAATCCGGCTGTTGTGATAATCCTGTTGATTTAAAAAGATGTAGCTTAAAAATGTATGGGGAACTAAAGGCTCGTCCGTTAAAACCAGCCAGGCGCCATTATGATAGATATTCTCTCTACGCCGGGCAGTACGGATAATGATGAAGAGATTTTTAAAAAAACGCAGCATTAGCAGCAGGCTAACCAGGCCATAAACACCAGCTATGGCGTAATTGTAGTAATTTATTTTTTTTGGAGTGATTGCGGCTGCGATTACAGGGCTTTCGCTAACCGGGCCGGCGTTACCGGCAACGACCAGCTGCGCAGGTACAAATGAAGGTACCGGCACAACTTCATGATGAACGACAATTAGTGGAATAGTTAATGAAAGCAATAAGCTCAATAGCAGGTAAACCCGGTTAAATTGAAACAGCGCTTTGTTTTTGAGCAAAAGATGGTAGGCCAGCAACAACAATGCTGAGCACCACGTAAAGTTTAGGAGATAAGCGATCATTGGTTTTTACGTTTAAGTTCGTTGTCGATAATTTTCTTGAGTTCCTCGAGTTCCGTGGCCGACAGATCGGTCTCCGTCGTAAAAAACGATGCAAACTGCATCGCTGAGCTGCCAAAAAAGTTTTTGATCAACCCGTTTACCTGTTTTGAAAAGTAGGCTGATTTTTGGACCAGCGGGTGATACTGCCGGCTGTTGCCCATTAATTTATATCCCACGAACCCTTTGTTTTGCATGCGTTTTAATAAAGTAGCGATGGTAGTAACGGCTGGTTTGGGTTCCGGGTAGCTTTCGATAATGTCTTTCATAAAGATCTCGCCCCGATCCCAGATCATCTCCATCAATTGTTCTTCTGCTTCAGTTAATTTCATCTTGCTCTATTGGCTGAGAGTATACTCTACAAATGTAGAATATAAAATTATATTTCCAAACTTTTTAATATATTTATTGTTAAAATATTGACATTCAGTCTGAAAAAACAAATCATCATGTGGCAGGAAACCGATAACAAACTTTACAGGGCATTTGAATTCAAAAATTTTTCAGAAGCATTTGCATTCATGACCAGGATAGCCTTGCTTGCCGAAAAGCATGACCATCACCCCACCTGGACCAATACTTATAATAAATTGGAGATCTGGCTCTCCACGCACTCTGCAGGGGATAAGGTCACCGGCAAAGACAAGCTGCTCGCCCGTGACATCGATGCATTGACTCCTTAATTTTCTTACGGGATTTGCTTTTTTAAAATATCTTGTTTATTTTACGTAGTTGATTACGTAATTTATTACATATATGGACTTTTATCAAAAAACAGGTAAAATGGCCCTGGGAAGCCGGTTGAGAAGGCTTAGCGAATTGCTAACTGACCAGGCTGCCGAAGTGTATGCCCTTTACTATGTGGAGATGCAGCCCAAATGGTTCCCGGTTTTCTATGTACTTTCATCGGGAGAGGAGAAAACGATATCGCAGATCGCGAAGGAGATTGGCCAGTCGCACCCATCGGTAAGCGTTATCGTTAAGGAGATGGAAAAGAGAGGTGTGGTGACCAAGGGCGACAACCAAACTGATAAGCGCGAAAACTATGTAAAACTTACTGAAAAAGGCGGCGAGATCAACGAACGTATACAGTCGCAATATGTTGATGTCGAATCCGCTATTGAAAAGGCAATTACCGAGACCCAATGCGATATCTGGAAGGCGATAGAAGAATGGGAATTTTTATTGAGCGAAAAGAGCCTGCTAAAAAGGGTAGGGGACGAAAAGAAGCTCAGGGAGAGCAAGCAGGTGGCTATTGCTGACTATCAGCCTGAATATAGGCAGGCATTTAAGGACCTTAATGAACAATGGATAACCCGTTATTTTAAAATGGAGCAGACGGACCTTAAATATCTTGATCATCCTGAAGAAAATATACTGGCTAAAAATGGGGTGATAATGTTCGCACTATTTAATGGCAAACCTGTTGGTACCTGTGCGCTGATCAGGACTGACGAACAAACGTTCGAGTTGGGTAAGATGGCTGTGTCGGATGAAGCAAAAGGGAAGGGTATTGGCTATTTGCTTGGCCTAGCAGCGATAGAAAGGGCGAAAGCCCTCGGCGGAAAAAAGATATACCTGGAAAGTAACACCAGTTTAACGCCAGCGCTTAATCTTTACCTAAAGCTCGGCTTTAACAGAATTTTTGGTGAACCATCTCCTTATGAGCGGTCGAATATCCAGATGGAATTGATTTTATAACGTATAACACGTTTAGCGATTAATTAAGCCAAGTTTCGCCTTGCCATTTCGTTATAAAAAGCTGGTGAAGCATTGCATTATTTTGAATTGCGAATGGTTTTAAAGATGTCTAACACAAGCGCTTCTTGTTTAGCGGTCAGGTTTTCGCCAGTGATCCCCAACCATGGTTGATTTTTACACCCATAAATTTCTATGCCAACAGTGCCTTTACCGATTTTCGTCGGTTTTACGATGACAGCAATTTTATTGTCAATCGTGTCAATGGCCGCTGTATGTTGGTAAGGAATATGGTAATATGTTCTGTAAAACCCCGTATCGATCTCATCTGTCGCGTACTTGATTTTTTTGTCGGCGCTGCAGTTTTCATTGTGGTCAGATTGTCCACTGTCAAATTGTAAGTTGACGCTATCTGTTTTAGAAACGATCGATCCCGGAGCTGAATCCACGCCGCGCAAATTTGACGAGGTGAAACTTTTCGGCGCGTATACTATCCAACCATTAGGCAGCGTCAATTTGTGCCAGCCGGGTTTTATGCTATTAGTTTTTTGATTAACGCTGTTGCAGGAAAAATAAAGTAAAACGAGCAGTCCTGCCAATGAATATCGGTTTAGCATGCCTTGGAAATTTGCAGAAATAACGCTGGTTTGTTTTTTTAAGTATCAGGCCAGTTGCTGTTTCCTTTGAGCACGTTCCCAAACGGCGCTTTGTTTGGTGGTAAAATAGCGGATAATTCCCATCAGTACCGCGTAGTTCATCACACAAAAATAATAAGGTACAAACAGCGCTTTGATGCGGATATGCCTTTTTTCCATGATCATGCCGGCAATGGCCAGCAAATAGAAAAAAACCTGGGCGCCAAGGATCGCTTTAAATAATAACTCGCCGGGCTGCAGTGCCAACAAGGCATTTAGGACAAGTACGAGAATAAGAAAAAACGGTGTAACGGTCCAGCGCAATACACGGTGGCTGATATATTGAAAGGATAAAATGGGATATTTAAAAGGATTGAACAAACTTTTCAGCCGCAGGATAGATTGCATGCCGCCGGCGGCGATCCTGATCTTTCGTTTTAACTCTTCGGTTACGTTTTCCGATGCAGTTTCCATGGCATATGCCTGTGGCTCGTAGATGATCCGGTAACCTTTTGAGGCGATGAGCATGGAGATCATAAAATCATCTAAAACCGTATCGGCAGGCACATCCTCATACAATGAGCGCCTCACGCTGAACAACTCTCCTGCAGCGCCAACAACGGAATAAAGTTCGGAATCCCATTTTTTCAGGGCCGACTCATATTTCCAGTAAAAACCTTCCCCTGCGGCGCTGGCATCTGCGCTTTCGTCAATGTGCACGCGTTTCTCGCCCGCTACTGCGCCCACGGTTTTATCTACATAGTGGCGGCAGATGTTGATCAGTGCTTCCGCATTTAAAAAGGTATTGGCATCGGTAAATACCACGATATCAGTATCCACATAGGTCATGGCACGGTGTACCGCAGCAATTTTTCCCGAGCGGCCATTTTGGTGGAGCAGGGTAACTTGAGGGTAGCGGCTTACGATATCAGCGGTTTTATCAGTTGAGCCGTCGGTCACAAACAAAAATTTTAATTTACCGGCGGGATATTTCAGTTCAAGGCAATTTTTTATCTTATCTTCTATAAAATCTTCTTCGTTATAAGCTGCAACAACAAGCGTGCAGCAAGGCAGCAGGTTGTTAAGCGGCGCAACCAAAGCGCCCTTGCCTTTTACTAACCTCTTTATCCGGATAATAACATACAACAAGATGCCGTATCCAACAAATGTGTAAAAAACAATGAAGAGGCTAAGCCAAAATGCGATTTTCATGAGCTTAATTAACGGTAACCAAGGTTTTTACTATTCTTATTATTCGTGATATTCCACCAAACTGCGCTAAAAAGCGTGGATATATAATTGTAATTTTTTGCCTTTACATAATTTACCAGGTTACGGGGTACAACGACCACAAGAAAATAAAGGTAAAAAACAGGCTTTTTTAACATCGGCGCATTCCTGCGGATAAACAGGATGCGGTTACGGTTCATAAAATATTCCTTCAACCTGCTTTTTTTGCCTACTGAAACTGATTCCTTGTGGTAAATAACAGCTTCGGTGCAAACAAATGCCTGGTAACCGGCGCGTTTGATATGCTCGAACCAGTCAAGTTCTTCGTAGTACAAAAAAAAGTTTTCGTTCATCATCCCCGCCTTTTCAATAGCCTCTTTTCTAACCATCATAGCCGCGCCATGACAATAGGCCGTAGGGCCGGTATAATTGTCGAATTGGCCCTTGTCTTCTTCACGCAGCCCGATGCAATTATTGCGGCAAGTGTAAAAGTTAAGCGGCGTATATCCGGCGTATTGGATCATGTTTTTTTCGAAGAAATACTTGATCTTAGGCGAAACCATGCCTGCCTCAGGGTGATCATCCAGGGCATTTGCAAGTTTATCTACCAGCCCGGGGGTAAACTCCGTATCGTTGTTAACCAGGAAAAGATAATCGCCTTTGGCGGCCCTTAAGCCGATATTATTGCCACCGGCAAAGCCGAGGTTTTTTTCGGAACGGATAAATTGAATTGAGGGGTATTTAATGCGCCACTCCGCAGTTGGGTCCGTGTCGCTGCCGTTATCTATAACGATAATTTCAACATGGTCAGCTGTAGGGATCGTAGCCAGCAATTCTTCGGTGACCTTAGGCTGATTAAAATTTACGGTAACTATCGAAACTTTCATGACTTGGCTTTAGCTACCCTGTCGAGGCATTTCTGCAGTTCAACGGCAAATTCCTTGTCGTGAGGCGGGGCAAATATCGTGTTGTGTTCACCCGGGATATCGTGAACGTTTACGCCCTTCAGCGCAAACTTTCTCCAGCCCAGGTATTTAAAGTCAGACATATAAAAGGTCTTCTTTTTTGCACGGAACAAGTCGACGGTTATGTTGAGCGGTTTTTGATAGTAATTGCGTTTAGCCTTCGCACTTGCTTCGTCTATTTCATTATCGTACGCAAAAAATCCTTCGCGTTTTTCTTCGGTGCCTTTCACTTTCCAAAACAAGCGGATGATCCGCCGTTTTATCGAAGTGCTTTTGTATTGTATCGTCCTTTTAGGATCATTAGCGAATAAAACAAAGCTGTAAAGAAACTGCATAATGAAGAGCAGCACTTTGTTAAATATCCTTATCACAAAGGGGTCGTATTTATCGCTTTGCTTGGCATAGGTGTCAAACACAGCCAGCAGTTTCACATCCTTGCCAGCCGCGGTCATTTGGCGTGCCATTTCATAGGCAATTGTGCCGCCCAGGGAATATCCTGCAAGTGCGTACGGCCCGTCGGGGTTTTGGTTGATGATCTCGGCGATATAATTTGCCGCAATATCTTCCATCACGTCAAGCGGTTCATCCACTCCGTTAAGCCCGCGTGCCTGCAGGCCATAAACCGGCTGGTCATCATCCATATTCATGGCCAGGGCATTAAACAGTAACACGTTCAAACCCGCGCCGTGAACAATGTACAAAGGCATTTTAGTACCGGATGGCTTAATCGGCACCAGTGATTCCCAGGTGATGGATTTGGCATCTACGTTAAGCCGAACAGCCAGTTTCTCGATAGTTGAATGTTCAAACAGCGTTGCCAGCGGAAGTCTTTTGCCGGTTTCTTTCTCGATCCGCGCCATGATCTGCACTGCAACAAGGGAGCGTCCGCCAATGGTGAAAAAGTTATCGAAAATGCTGATCTGCTGCAAGCCCATAACATCCTGCCATATTTCGGCCACCAATTTCTCCACATCAGTACGCGGGGCTACGTAATCTCCGGTACGGGTAATTAAGGCATAATCTGGTTTCGGCAGCGATTTACGGTCTGTTTTGCCATTTGGTGTAATCGGAATGGCCTCCAGCAAAACAAAATCATCCGGAACCATATATTCGGGCAGTACAGACATTAAAGCCTGGTGCCAGTTATAAGTTAATGTTTTAAGGTCAACGTGTTCATTACCTGCTTTGAGCACCACGTATGCCACCAGGCGGGGGTCGCCGGGCATATCTTCGCGTGCGATAACAACCACTTCTTTTACATCATCCTGTTTTACCAGGGCATGTTCAATTTCTTCCAGTTCAATGCGATAGCCTCTTACCTTAACCTGGTGATCGATGCGGCCAAGGCAGTATATTTCGCCGTTTTCCTTGATGCGACCCAGGTCGCCCGTCCGGTATATTTTGTTACCGGGCATATTGGAAAAAGTATCATCAATAAATCTTTCGGCTGTCAGGTCCGGCCGGTTACGATAACCAAGCGCCACTCCATCTCCGCCAATAAATATCTCGCCCACGGAACCGTCGGTGAGGTTATTCATCTTCTCGTCCAGGATATAAACCTGGGTGTTGGCGATGGGTTTACCAATGGAAATATCCTCGTCGGTAACAATTAATTTCAAAGTAGACCAAATGGTCGTTTCTGTTGGCCCGTACATATTCCACAACGCGCTGCTGCGCCAGGTAAGCTTATTTACCATGTCGCGGGGGAGGGCCTCGCCGCCGCAAAGAATTTTTATCGGCAGGTAGTTTTCCCATCCCGCCTCCAGCATCATGCGCCAGGTATAAGGCGTGGCCTGCATAAAGCTGATGTTTTGGTCCTTAACCAGGTCGAGCAGCAGCCGGCCGTCCTTTGAAGTTTCTGAATTGCATAGCGTTAACTCGGCGCCGGTTATCAGGGGCAGATATAATTCGAGCCCCGCAATATCAAACGAGATGGTGGTAACAGCCAGTATTTTATCATCAGCAGTCATACCAGGTTCGTTCTGCATGCTGAGCAGAAAGTTAACCAGGTTATAATGCCGTATTTGTACGCCTTTGGGTTTTCCGGTAGAACCGGAGGTATAAAGAATATAAGCCAGCTCGTCACTGCTGAATTCAATGGCCGGTGCGTCGGCCGTATAAGCATCCAGTTTCCTTAAAGCATCCTCGATCAGGATCTCTTTTGCATCCGAATTAAAATGTTTTGAATACTTTTTTGACGTTAGCAACACTTTCGCCGCAGAATCCTGGAGCATAAATTCGATCCTGTCCTTTGGATATTCCGGATCAAGCGGCACATATGCCGCTCCCGATTTTAGGATTGCCAGCAGGGATATCACCATTTCCGGCGAACGGTCAAGCGCCAGGCCTACTACATCTCCTGTCCTTACTTCATTGTCGATCAGGAGTTTAGCAAGCTTGTTTGATTGGATGTAAAGATCGGAATACGTTAACTGGCGATTGTGGAATTTGAGCGCCACTTTGCCTGCATATTGGTTTGCGCACTTGTTAAGAAAATATGGCAACGCCCTTTCTCTCGGGTAATCGGCATAAGTATTATTCAAATCTGATGTTTTATCTGTGTACACCTGGCTGTTCATTGTTTCGTTCGGCATAAATCTCTTTTAATAACTTCCTGTACAATGCAGGGGTATTAAATTTGTGTAGCGGAAATATTGCATTTATACGTATTATTCAGCGTTATGGATATGAGGCGTATGAATAAATTTTTTATTTGCTCCTTTAAGTTTGAACAAAAGCAAAAACATGGTAAGAAATATCATCGGTATACGTAACACCGCGCCCCATAGCTTTTCATTAATAAAGCTTGTTGGGATAGCTATCAGTATGGCTGTGTAGCAGCAAACAGTTGCGCCCAACCAAAGCACCCATGATGGGCCAATGCCCGGTGTAAACACCGAGATGATTAACATCAGCGGCATAAGGCCAAGCATCATTACCCGCGGCAGCACTGACAGTTGATATATCTCATTAAAATAATCAAAGTTGCCCCGAAAAAATAACTGTCCAAATCCGCTCATTCCGTATTTGCGAAACAGGCTGAATTGCGCTGAAAGCCATCTGCGGCGTTGTTTTTTAAAGTTTTCCGGATTGCTTACTTTTTCATCGTAAATAATGGCGTCTTCTGCATAGGCGACGCCGATCTTATTGCGAGTAAGCAACAGGCCCATCTCTTTATCAAAACCGCCTACAGCGTCGATCTGCAGCATTACTTCTTTAAATAATTCGTACTCCAACGCCATACCCGAGCCAATAATAGCAGCAGAAAGGTTAAAAACACGCTGCGATTTACGGAACAAATGGTTGTTCACTTCTTCGCTGATGGCATCTAAAATTGCGATCTGCGTATTGGTGTTTTTGGCAACCCGGTGACCCTGCACAACGCGCTCGCCCGCCTGCAGGTAACTGTTGATACGGTGCAGAAAATCAGGCGCTGCTACGTTATCAATATCAAAAACAACCGCTGCATCAAAACCTTCAGCGGTATTTTCAATCGCTTTGTGCAATGCTTTTGATTTGGTGCTGCTTTCAAAAACAACCTCCAGTACCTGTAAAGGTAATTGTTTTAGTTTTTCAATAGTTTCCGGCTTTAGCGAATCGGCGATCACGCAAACATGAAACAGGTCTTTGGGGTAATTTATGGTTCCAGCGCTTGCCGCGGAGTTTAAAATAATATCGTCTTCCTTATAGGAACAGATGTAAACAACAAATTTCGCCAGTTTGATACTTGGCGCAGGGGTTTTAACCGGGAAGAGCCGGCCGCAAACCGAAAAAATAAATAAGTACAGGCTGTATACACCCAGGTATACAAAAATTATACTTGTAATTACTGTGGCAATAAGTTTAATAACATCCATATAAATAGCTAAGTCGTTATACGGTAGCACGATAAAAAATGGTCGGGTATTTTTTAAAAATTTTATTAAAAACGTTAAACCAGTGCAAGTTTATTGTCAAGGTTGGTTTTTAATAAATCTTTTATTTCAAGGGCGCGATGATCCCAGGTATTATCAGCCGCAACTTCCAGCCGTTTTTGTTTCAGCGCTTCTGTATCTTTTAAGGCAGCGTCCAACGCGATAGAGAATTCCTCCGAATTTTTACAATAAGCGACAGTATCGCCCGTAAAGTCTTTCAAGTCAGGATTAAAATCTGTTGAGACTACGGGTTTTCCGGAACCGAGGTATTCAAAAAGCTTCAAAGGAAATATGTTGTTGCTTACTTCGTCCTTTTTAAACGGGATGATGGCAACATCAAAACCTTTTAAAACAGCCGGCATCATCTCATACGGCACAGGGCCTTTAAAGTACATGTTCGGAAATTTGTAATCCTCCTCGCTGGCGTAATAGCGGTCGACCGGGCCAATAAACACAAAGTTTTTGTCGGGATTTGCAATTACAAGTTCCTTTACCAGGTCATAATCAATTCTTCGCTCAATATTGCCGAAATAACCGATAACCGGCTTTTTTATTCCTGATAAAATGTCGGCAACTTTTAATTTGGGGTCAAGCGCTTTTTGGCTATGGCTAATGTTGGCTGCATTCGGGCTAAAAAAAGACCTTTTGTTCAGTAGCCCTTTTTTATTTGAAAGCTCCTTGCTGGTCGAGATCACCATATCAACGTCTTTTACTAAAATATCTTCGTTAAGAAGCCCATGACGGGTTTGATATGGCTCGATAAGCGGGTCGACGCAGTGATAAACGGTCATTGCCGGGTTGAGCAGCTTGTGCAGCGACGGAAAAGCCACGTTATAAGAGTTGATATAGATGTAATCGCGGATGTTATGATCTTTTATAATTTTTTTAAGACGGTTGGCAACGATCTTTTCATTGAGTTTTAAGGCCCAACGGTATAATTTGCCCTCAGGCAGCATGTTAATGGACGGAACTGGCGGTGTAATGACGATCTTAAGATTAGGGTTATCGGTATCGATCAAACTGTTTGATGGGGAAAAGAAATGCGGCCGCCGAATGGTAAACCCGGGCGTGTTTCTGAACTTGATGTAATCGAGCCAGGTATAAGGCCGGTCTACATAATATACCATATTATCCTTGGCCAGGTGTTTGGCCATGATATAGTTCGTCGACTCCAGCGGTTGGTCGAACTGCATCTGCGAGAAAATGATGATATTTTGATTTTTAAGCGGCACGGGCAAATTTAGGGGAGTTCTTCTATGATCAGTTGGTTGATTTGTTGGCTAATTTTCCATTTCGCTTTGCGATAAAGTCTGTCGCCAGTAATCGCATTTCTATAAAACCGAGTTTCAGGATATCGCGTAACGTAAAATTTAAATTCCTTTTCAGAACCCAATAGCCATATATAATACCGGTTATAAAGGTAAATATTGATGAGATGGCAACGCCGTATAAATCATGCGTAAGCTTAATGCCTATAAAATCGCCAACTACGTTTACCACAAGCATTAACAATACTTTAATCATATTGATGTGTGGCTTGTTTAAAATATCGAGCGTTATTCCAAAAAAGCGATCAATGGGCAGCAATATCGCCAGGCTCATAAATATCCTGAAAACGTTAGCGGCGTCGGAATGCGCAAAAGTATCGCCGCCAATAATTTTAACCACTGCAGCAGCGGTGTGCGGGTCCATGTGCTCGGTAAGTGAAGTATTGCCACCAATAATTTTAATTACCAAATCGGCCGAGATAAACGCAACGATAGAAACAGGAATGAGTAAAATGGTGAGGATGCCTGCATACTTTTTCATCACGTAGGTCATGTACTGTTTATCGCCCCGTTGCACTGCGGCGGCCATAGCAGGATAAGCCGTGGCAATAAAACTTCGGAGTGGTATTTCAATCACTTCCATCAATCGCTGCGGCAGATAATAAACGCCTACGACTGCAGGGTTGATAAACATAAAACCGATGATATACGTGTCGGAGGCCCTTAATAAATATGAGCTGATTGAAGTGCCTACGCTATATTTTCCGAAGTGAAAGAGTTCTTTGATACAGGCCGTTGTTTTATGCACAATGGTTTTCATCCTGGCCCAGCCCATAAAAATAGAAAATAAGCTGGTGAACGTAGCTGAACAACAATAGGCATATACCACGTTGTGAAATACAGCGTGCCCGGTAATAACAAGGGCGGCTACCGAAAGGAATATGGTGCCTTGCCCGATGAGTTGCAGGATAAAAACACGGTCGAAACGCTCTTCGGCCTGCAGCACCCAAAGCGCAATACTTGAAGGCAGGGTACAAACGAATATGATACCGAACCACTTGGAAATGATCTCGACCGAAGGGTCGCCTTTAAAAATAAGATGAACCAAAAGGCTGATCACATCTAATATCACTGTAAGCAAAATTGCGACTGCCCATGTGGAACCCACAACGGTGGCCGCGCGCTCCTTTGAAGCACCCGAATAAAATTTGATCAGCGCGGTTTGAAGGAAACCACTGCGGAAAAAGTTGGCCAATGTAAAGGTGAGCAAAAACAACACATAGTTGCCAAGCGCTCCCTTTAATGCGTGCGCCAGCATGGCCACCGTAACCATCCCTACTATAGGCATTATGGCATTGCTGGCCAGTGAAAGGGTGTGTTTGTTTATTAATTTTTTGATGAACTCCATTATACGCGTTCCCAGGTATTGGTTTTAAAATTGTATTGTTTAATCACCTTAGCAGGGTTGCCCGCTGCTACGCTATATTGGGGTATATCTTTTGTAACTACACTGCCGGCGCCTATCACGGCATGTTTTCCTATGGTTACACCTGCGGTGACCACAGAATTGGCGCCTATCCAAACGTTATCTTCGATAGTGATCTGTTTGGTCACCACCTTTTGCAGGCGGGGGGGTACGGTAACGTCCTGGTAACCGTGGTTCAGGCCCGATACAACAATGTTTTGGGCCAGCATCACGTAATCGCCCATTTTAACCGGGCCGATGATCACATTACCTATACCAATTCCTGTATTTTCGCCGATAAAAACATCCCCAACACCATTATTTATGGTCGCAAAATCTTCAATAATACTGTTTGCGCCAATGCTGAATTTGTTGAACGGGAAAATATCCATCCTGGTGTTGCTCCTTATGGTTGCGCCTTTGCCTTTTTGATGAATAAAGGGATTAACAAACCAACGCACCCACAACCGGGGCCGCGCCTGGCCCGAAGGTATGATCAACCAATGTGTGAATTTTTTGAGCCCTGGGTTCGACTTTACTATTTGGAGCAAGGACATTTTTAAATATTGGTTTCGTCAACGTTTTAAATACCCGATAACTATTGGGCTATAGCAGTCGCTGAACCGGGATTTGCACTCCTCTTCTCAACGTCTAACCGCATCAAAACACTTAACAGCGCCATCGCCATATAGTATAAAATGTTTGACGGGTATTGTACGAGTGCTTGCTGCGGATAGTTACCAATATCGAAAGCGAAAATGATTAATATCATGGCCAGGCAGTAGGTTTTAAGCTCCGGGTCCCTGATGAGGTAATAATAACGGATGCCCATGTAAAGGACAATGAAAGTGAAAGTGCAATAGAGCAGGAGGCCTATCCAGCCCATTTCCACCGCTACCCGTACGTACCCGCTATCTGGCGGAAATTTTGCGAGGTATGAATTAGGCGCAAAACGCTGGCCCCAGATGCCTACTGACCCCAGGCCTCCGCCGATCGGGTGAGCCAGGATGTAAGGCTTGATCATTTCCTGGTTTTTTGCTCTTTCCTCAAATGATGCATCCTTTGATGGCTTGAACGCACTTTGAAACCTGATCAGCGTTGAATTGGAGGTAGGAACGACGATCAGAAAGCCAAGCACCACACTGCAAAAACATACGAAAAAAAATATTTTTTTATTGAAATTCAGGATAGTGAGCATTATCAATGCCGATGGAATGATCACATAGGATGCACGGGTGCCTGAATAAAGCATCGCCGTGAAAAAGAAAACCGCTAAAATAAACGATATTACCTTTTTTGACCTTTTAATTTTGCCCACTATCAGCGCTATGCAAATTAGTGCGGCAGCAACCATATTATAAGCGTATACAACCGGATCCGAAAATGGGCCCCATTTTCTCAGGTGTCCTGCGATGAATAATAACTTAAAGCGTTCGGGATAGCGATGCAGCCACTCGCTTTCAAAAGGCAGCAAACCCCAGTATTCCTGCACCAGGCCTTGCAGGCCTGCTATAATGGCCAACGCCAGCCAAAGCTTTAACAATATCCTCACAAATTCTATTGTTCGGATGTGATATAAAAAAACAAAATACATCAGCAGGATAATGCCGACGGTTCGTACAGTAAAAAGCCACTCCAGCACTGTAGGAGATACCGGGTTAAATATCTCAAAAATATTGTAGCCTATCCAAATTAGGGTCCAATAGGTAATTGGGTTTTTGAAGTAGGCCCATCCTTTTTCTTTTCTCTTTCTTACAAAAAAGCCTAAAATAAGCAACCATGTAATAGCATCCATCACCAAGCCGATGGGCGTCGGCTCGGGCAAAAACCTGGATGCAAAATTGATAAAAAAGGAAACGACTATAAGTGTTATGATGCCAAATTCGGGGTACACCACGGTGGCGTATAGCACAGGCAGGGCTACAAGGACGCAAATCAGAATGAGGCCAAGTACATAACCCTCACGTGCGATAAGGAACGTTGTGGCGAGTGAGGCAATAACTGCAAAACCGATTACAACAGGCGCGGAAAATTTTTTGATGATTATTTTATGCCAGAATGGCTTTTTGGCTGCGCTATTTGTAACCTGGTCATTCAGCATTTATCAGGTGTATGGGAGTTATTAAAAAAAAATGATCTTAATAAACCAAACAAAAATACCCATAAAAGCGACTACGATAGATACCGCGAGGGTCTTTCGTTGCAGAGGGGTAAGATCCTTAAGCGGATCTCCTGCTTTTTTATGTTCAATTTTCATCGCCGGCAATTCGGAGACATCGTACACAGATCATTCATCCGTTAAGCTGCCTATTTTTTCTTGTGGTGTTCAATCTTCGCTTTGTTTAATACCCACCCGGCAAATTTACGATTAAGATGTTTCAAATAATCGATATACTGGACCTGTGACTGTGAAATATTTTTGTTCGCCTCAAAAACCGCTATTGTTTTGCTGGCAAACAGTATCCATTCTTTTGACTGGTTAAGGGAATCAAGCGGGGGCAGATCAATGATGATGATGTCATAACGGGTTTTTAAATCTTCCATATCACGCCGCACATTTGGCTCGTCATTGATCTCCAGCAGCGTTATATCGCCGCCCCGGTTTCCTAAAACGCCTATTGCCGCACCATCCCTTTCAATATAGGAGTTGCTCCTGAAATAATCCTCAACAAACTGTTTTGGTTGTATCGTTTTACTTATAGTGGGATTGTTAAAGTTGCCGTCAATCAGCAGCACCTTTTTATTTATCGCTGAGTAGGAGTAGGCCAGGCTTGTGGCCAACAGCGTTTTTCCTTCGCCGTTGCCTAAACTGGTAATGGCCAATATTTTCTCGCCCTTAAGCTCCTGGTCAATTTCAAACCTGATCGATCGAAGCAGCTCTTTAAACTGTTGCATCCTTTGCCTGTTTTCCACGTCCCAAAGCTTCTTCAGGTCGGGTGTGGGGCCGCTTATGGCATTCAAAGATCCAAGGAGCGGCAACTGCGTCCTGTTTACCAGGTCGATCGGCTCTTTTACGGTATCGTCCAGGTAATAGAGGATAAATAGTACCAGCAAGCAAATAATTAAACTGACAACAGCACTTAACGCGATGAGCAGCATCTTTTTTGATGGCTCGGCAGTATTGGGTGCGGCTGGTTCAACCTGCGACAGCTTAATCGAAAAATTCGACTCCAACTGGGCCTGGTTGTATTTGTTCAGTACGTCCAGATATTCCTGGCTTGCTACGGTAATGTCCGATTCGTATGTTTTTACCTTTGCATCAAACGGAACCATTCGCTCAAACTGGCCATGAAGGCTGGCAAGTTCCCGGTCAATGGCTTCCACGCTGTATTTTGCCAGGTCACGTGATACTTCAAGCGTCATTTTTTGCTTCACCAGGTCATCCTTAGCCACCTGTGGATTGGTGATATACTTGTCGGACCCGTTGTTTATTTGCGCCGTTAGCTGTCTTTGCAGCGAGTCGACTGCCGGTTTGTATTTAGGGTCGAAACCGCTATGCACATATTGATCATTGAGAATGTGCAGCTGTTCCTCGGTATTAGTCACTACCTGGTTATATTGACTAATGGTCGATTCAATATAGGCCCTATCCTTAGGGTTAAATTTGTTATCAATATTTTTTATCGCACCATTATACGAGAGCTCATCTTTTTCGGCCTGCAGTTTTTTGTCCTCGTAGTTTAATATCTGCGCGTTAATGGATTTCGACTGATCCTCGAGATTAAGGATGCCGTTTTGGATCTTATACCGTTGCAGCGAATCCTTTTTTTCAGTCAGTGCAAGTCTTTTTTGAGCCAACAGGTTCTGCAAAAAGCCCACCGCGTTGGTTTCGCTTTGTTTAACGTGGGTAATATAATAGTCGAGGAATTCCTTACATAGGGTGTTTACCACGAAAGCCGATAACTGGGGATTATCGGAGGTATAGCTAATAGTGATAAAATCGCTTTCCACGTCGCGCTCCACATCCAGGTTCTTTCTCAATGAACGCTCATCATATTTCATGGAGATCAGCAGTTCATTTAAGCCCATTTCGTCTTTGGTAAATAACGACAGGGGTTCCTGGTTCTGCAGTTTTTCCTGGAAAACCAGTAAGGCGTGTTTCCGGGCGGGAAGGCTAAGATTTTTGAATTGATGGTTCAGCTTTCTGAACGGGGTAGGGCTGCTCAGGTCGTGGATCATCAGCTGGTACGAAACATTGTCGATCAGTTTCTTTAGCTTAATGATCTCGGTTAAATTATTAAATTCCTGGTTGATCTGCTCCTGTTGAGCTACGGCGTTCGCATCTTTATCCAGCAAATGTTTGGTGGCGTCGACGATCCCGGTAGCAATTTGGGTGCTCGAAACGTATTCGTCGGGAAGATTTTTGACAAGATAATAGGAAGCCCCTACCGTTGCCAGGACAATGATGAGAATTATATATTTATACCTGCCTACAAGCGAAAAATACGACGATAGTTCCATTAGTTATTTTATGCTTTCCAGCTTCGTTCCCAAATATTCTTCAAGGTTGGTTTTTGCAGTGAAAACGGCTAATTCGGCTTGTATTCTGAATGAATTTTGATTGTAAAGGTTTGTTAATGCCCCACTGTAAACCGTATATGTTGTTTCCCCTTTGTCGAAAGTGTGTTTTAACTGACTTACCGCTGTGGTAGCGTCCTGTACAGCATTAATTTTGTTACGGAGATCAGCCTGGGCCTCGATATAGGCAAAATAAAAACGTTTTACCTGCGCTTCAATCGTGAGGTTATATTGTGCCTCATTCTCTTCGGCAATTTTTACTGCCACGCGGGCATTGTGTATGGTATAAGGTTTTTCAAAAAGGCTTCCCAGGCTAATTGTGGCCACCAATTGATACCCCTTGAAGATCACAGGTTGTGTTACATTCACTGTGGTTTGGGGGCTGTAGATATAAGACGCTGTAAACCCATCGAACCAGCTAAAACTTGACTGGTGAAAAGTGCTCCGGGCAATGTCAACCTGGTCCTGCAATACCCTCATCTGGGGGTAGTTCTTTTTTGCAGTAGCGATCAGTTTTTCAAGATAGGGGTAGGACAGGTCCTGGAACATGCTTTCCTGTGCACAGACTTTACCGGCGAAAATCAAAACAAATAATGACAGACAGATAAACTTAAATTTATTATTCATTTGATCAAACTTTTTCTTTCTGCAAAACAGCCGGGACAGTTCTTATCAGTATTTTCATATCAAGCCAGAAAGAGTAGTTTTGTGCGTAAAAATTATCTAATTTCTTTCGTTCACGTTCAGACATGTCTGCCTTGCCACGTTTCGATATTTGCCACAAACCCGTAAGTCCGGCAGGACCCAAAAAACGCATCGACCACTCGTTCGACGTTAGCATTTCTGCCTCGTAAACCGGTAATGGCCTGTTCCCAACTAACGACATGTCGCCCTTCAGAATGTTGAATAGCTGAGGCAACTCGTCGAGGCTCGAATTTCGTAAAAAATTGCCGAGTTTGGTTACGCGTGGGTCGTTCTTAATTTTAACAAATGCAGCTTTTGTGCCTCCATCCTCATTTGCGTACTGATTTTTTGTGGATAACTCGATCAGCATCTTGTCTGCGTCTACCCGCATGGAGCGGAACTTGTAAAAATCAAACACTTTATAACCGGTTCCAACACGCTTGCTTTTGTAAATTATGGGGCCTTTTGAGCCAAATTTAACGGCAATTGCCACAGCCAGCAAAATAGGCGAAAGCATGAGCAGCATAGTACCTGAAATGAAGATATCGATCAACCTCTTTCCCATGGGTACACGATAGTGAACGTCAACTTCCTGCGATAACTCGGTTAGCTTTGGCTTGATGAGTTTAAACTTTACCAGGAAATTTAAGCGTTCGCGCAGATCGTTCATCGCGAAAGGGTAGATATAAAAGTCATGCACTTTTAGTCGCATGGCTGTTAACCTCAGATCCTTGTCATTCGAGAGCGAAACGAGTACAATAATTACACCGTTGAAAAGAAAATTGCTTTTCAGTTTTTCAACCAGGGTGAAACATTCACCCTGTTCATCAACCTCCATTAAAATAATTTCGGGAACGGACAGTATTGACTGATTGCCCAGGTAATCTTCGAGCGTCGTTAGCGAGCTGTGGTAAATGACATGGAAATAAGGATTGAGGTCACTTTCTACCAGATCTCTCAGTTGCAAACCTGCAAAAGCGATCTTGGTATGCGGCGCCGCGTTCTCATTCCACTCAGTTGCTATGGGCTGCATCATAAATGTTGATTACTTGGTGAATGGCTGATTTTAAAGATGTGGGGTTAAATGGCTTTGGCAGGTAAGCATCAATGTTGTACGGCATTTTGGTTACCTGTTCGTCCAAATCGTGCGCCGCCGATAGCAGGATAACCGGAATATCGCGGAAAAGACCGCTGATCTTTACATTTTTCACGAACGATTGCCCATCGAAATAAGGCATCTGCAGATCGGATATGATCAATTCCGGAATATTGCCATCCTCAAGCCATGTAAAAGCATCGATGCCATTGTTTTTTACAACAATGTCATATTCTTTGCTCAATATGAAATTGAGGAGTTTTAAAATACTTAAATCGTCATCAACTATGAGGATTCTCTTTTTCATAACATGCTAATCTGAGAGTTCTGTTTGAATTAGCCATGGTTACGGATTTCGGGCCTGAAAGGTTATATAAAAACCCATTTAGGAATGCTTTTTTGGCAATTAAGGCACGTTTGCGAGCGATATCTTTTGAATTTATGACAATGATCGGCTCTATGAAAAACGCAGGCTGATTTATAAATGATATTATAAAATATTATAGAAATATATTGCTCCTGTAATAATAAAACCGGGGGCTACGGTTTGCTTTTCAACAGGCCGGCATCCCAAAACCTTAAGTGATCGATTTGCGCACTAGTGGTTAATGTTGCAAGGTAACCAGGGGATAATTCAAAGGAATCCGAGTGCCAATCCAGCGTTGATTCAACAAGGGTTTCATCAATTTCATGATCTCCCTCAAGGGATGGAATAAACTTGAGATCGTCATCAAGCCCTTTGGCGGTGGCTTTGGTTAAGGCTTCCTTCCTCGTCCAAAGCAAAAAAAAGCGGGAGTGCGCATCGTCTGCTGCAATGTACGCCGATTCTTCAGCGCTAAAATATTCATTGATGATTTCCTGGTATTGGAATCCGGAATTTATCCATTCAATATCCACGCCAACTGCTGTATTGGATATGGCGATAACGATCCAGTCGCCCGAGTGAGATACATTGTACTGAAGTGAGGAATCTTTTATGAAGGGCTTTTTATTTGTGCCGGTCTCAAATGCTATTTCTGTAAGCTGCCTGTTTAAATACCGGCCTAAAATAATCCTTAATGCACCCCTGCTGATGATAAACCTGTTTTTGTCGCGCACTTGCATGTAACGGTTTGCGCGCGCCGTTTCATCGGCGTTTATCACTTGCGCGAAGTCATCCAAAAGGGCTAAATTGTTGCTGATATTGATGCGCCATACAGATGAATGGCCGCTGATATTAAAATCGCAGGCTGACGACGAAAGCCATGTGACATTTTCCAGGTAACGGTTGCGAATTTTAACCAGCGGCATAATAGCGATAAATATTAAGCTTGAATTGGAAAGATACCAATTTTCTTACTTTAAAATCGCTTCATCAAGACATTTTTGCAGGATGCTGGCAAATACTTTATCATTAGGCGCCTTAAATATCGTGTTATGTTCGCCTGGTATAGGGTGAATATTCACACCTTTTTTTGCATAAGGTTTCCAGCCCAGGTATTCAAAATCATCCATGTAAAAAGTGCGGTTTGCTGCCCTGAAAACTTCTACCGTAATGTCATATGGTTTTAGCTGGTAGTGTTTTTCGGCATACTCATTCATCACGTCTACCTTGTTTGAATAGCCAAATATGCCCGCCTGGGTTTGGTTTTTACCATACTTCATGTTCCACCACATGCGGATAAAGCGGCGTTTGATATTGGTGCTTTTTTCCTTTAACTGGTATTGAACACCGTTACTAAAAGTGAAAGTATAGAACAAACGTTTGATGAAGAAACGGCCGCGCTTATAAAACTTAACCACCGGTGCATCATAATGGGGCGACCGATATGCGTAGGTGTCGAACATCGCCAGCATTTTTACTTCTTTTCCTAAAGCTTCCAACTGGCGTGCCATTTCAAACGCAATAATGCCGCCAAATGAATAACCTGCCAGGGCATAGGGCCCATTGGGATTTTGCTCAATGATGGCTTTTATATAATGGGCTGCGATATCTTCAATTCTATCCAATGGCTCGTCTATCCCGTCGAGGCCTTTTGCCTGTAAGCCGTAAACAGGCTGGTCTTTCGACATATTGGCGGCCAGGGTATTAAACAGCAACACGTTAAGGCCGGCGCCGTGAACCATGTATAAAGGCATTTTACTTCCTTTTGGTTTGATAGGCACCAGCGAGTCCCAGGTGATCGATTTTCCGGGCGCAAAACATTGTGCCAGTTTTTCAACGGTAGGGGCTTCAAACAGTGTTGCCAACGGCAGGCGTTTTCCGGTTTCCCTTTCAATGCGGCCCATAACTTTTACCGCGATGAGCGAATGGCCGCCCAATTCGAAGAAATTGTCATGCACTCCAATTTTTTTGACGCCCAGGTATTCCGCCCAGATGCTGGCTAGTTGCTTTTCCATATCCGTCCGGGGAGCAACATAAACATTCACTTCTTCGGTCACCACTGCGCCGTGTTTGGCCAGTGCTTTCCGGTCGACTTTGCCGTTAGGTGTAAGCGGCATTTCGGTAACCACGATAAAATTGTCGGGCACCATATAATCGGGCAGCGATTTTTTTAGCGATTCTTTCCAGTTTTTGGTCAGATCCGAAGGATTGGAGTAACTTTCGGCATAGGCATCGACAACGATAAATGCCACCAGTTTGTCCACGCCATTTTGATCGGGCCTGGCAATCACCACGCCTTCTTTAATATTTTTTTCTTTAGACAATTGGAATTCGATCTCGCCGGTTTCAATGCGGAAGCCCCGTATTTTTACCTGTGAGTCGATACGCCCGAGGCATTCGATCTCGCCATTGGCCCAAAACTTGCCTAAATCGCCGGTGCGATACATTTTTGTACCTGGCAAGTCGCTAAACGGATCGTCAACAAATTTTTCAGCGGTCAGTTCGGGCCGGTTCAAATAACCTTTTGCCACGCTATCGCCGCCGATATAGATCTCGCCGGCCACGCCAGCAGCCATCGGTTTCATAAACTTATCCAGTATATAAACCGATGTGTTATTTATCGGATGCCCGATGGTGATTATTTTATCTGTCGATTTCAGTTCTTTTATGGTCGACCATACAGTAGTTTCTGTCGGGCCGTAAACATTCCACAAGGAGGATGCACGCGGCAGTAGTTTTTCAGCCAATTCCTGGGGAAGGGCCTCGCCGCCGCAGAGTATCTTCACCGGATTTTTTTCGCTCCAGCCGGCTTCCAGCAATATTCTCCAGGTATAAGGAGTTGCCTGCAGTATGGTGATCTTTTCTTTTTTGATGATATCCAGCAATACCCGGCCGTCCTTTGCGTCAGCCGAACTTGCCAAAACAATCTCGGCTCCTGATATCAAGGGCAGAAACAGCTCCAATTCAGCGATATCAAAACTAACAGTGGTTACAGCGAGCAGTTTGTCTGCGGCGGTCATACCGGGCGCCTGCTGCATGCTCAACAGGAAGTTAACCAGGTTGCGGTGCATGATCTGCACGCCTTTCGGGTTACCTGTGGAGCCGGAGGTATACAAGATATAAATCAGGTCCCTGCCGTCGACCTCGATGGCAGGGTCAGTTGTATCCTGGTCGTTCAACGATGTCCAAATATCATCAAGGACAAGCTCTTTTGCAGCAGATTCATACCGTCCCTTATATTTCAAAGACACTAAAAGCACTACGGCTTTCGAATCGTCCAGCATGTAGTTGATGCGGTTGAGCGGGAACTGCGGGTCCAGCGGAATGTACACAGCGCCTGTTTTCATGATTGCGAGCAGGGCAACCACCATCTCAATGCTCCTGTCGAGCGAAAAGCCAACATTGTCACCTTTTTTTACGCCACTGGCCATTAGTATTCGGGCCAGTTGGTTTGCCTGTTCGTTAAGTTCTTTATAGGTTATTTTCTGGTCACCAAAGGTGATCGCGGTTTTTTTCGGAATAGCAGCGGCTCGTTCTGATATGATCTGGTGTAAAGGGGAATGCATTGGATAGGGGTATTTGGTATTATTCCAGGCACGCAGTTGTTGGTTTATTTCTTCAGCATTTAAAAGAGGGATGTTTTTAATTAATATTTCCGGTTGTTGAACTAATTGCTGCAGTAAAAAGATAAAGCCATCCTGCATTTGCTTGATGGATGCTGCCGAGAATAGTTGGGTATTATATGACCATTCCAATACCGGCGCTTCATCGTGCCCTGCAATGTTTAAAAACAATTCAAAGTTTTCAAATTCGCGAGGGTTACTCAGTAATTTATGCTTTAAACCATAGAATTCCACATCGTTATCCATTCCCATATCGATGTTGAACATCACGGGCACCAGTGGTATCCTGGATGGATCGCGGGCAATATTCAGTTTTTTCAGCAAGCTGCCGAAGGTATAAAGCTGGTAGTCGTATGCGTCAAGCACTTCGCTCTTTCGCCTTGTAAGATAATTTTTGAAAGACAGGTCGCCCTTTGGAAAGCTGCGCAGGGCAAGCAGGTTTACACAATGACCCACCAGGCGATAATTGCCGGTAGCTGACTGACCTGCCGAAGGCAACCCAACGATGATATCTTCCTGCCCGGTAAGCTGGTGCAAAAACACTTCGAAAGCGGCCAATAAGGTGGTTACAAGGCCGGCTCCGGTAGTTTTGCCGAGTTTCTTTATTTCGGTAGCCAACTCTGCATTTAATATAAAATCTTCGCGACGGCTTTTGTAGGTGCGCGTGGCCGGGCGCGGAAAATCAACGGGAAGGTCGAGCAGATGGCTGCTGCCTTCAAACTGGTTTAGCCAGTACTGCTCGGTTTCCTTGTATTCAGCGGTCGTTTCCACTTCCGCCTGCGAAAGCGCATAATCGCTGAAGAGTGGCGTCTTAGGCAAACTGATAAATTCGCCCTTCGTGTGGGCGGAATACAGCTTGCTTAGGTCCTGCATCATAATGCCGATCGACCAGCCGTCGCATACGATATGGTGCGCCACAAAAGTTAATAAGTGGGCGCTATCATTCAGCTTAAATAACTGGACTTTAAATAATGGACCATTGATCAGGTCGAATGGAGTAGTAACGTTCTTTTTATTATAATCAGCTATGAATTTTTCTTGTTGATCTTTAGACCGCGAAGAAATATCCTGGTAATCGAAAGCCAGCATAACCGATTTGGCAACGCAAATACTTGACCCATCAGCGCTGAAGGTCATCCGGAGTGCCTGATGCATATTAACCACTTCCTGCAATGCCTTTTGCATCGCTTCGCGGTTTAATGTTCCGGTCAGTTCCAGCGAAAAACATTCGTTAAATGCGCAGCTGGCATCGGCATCGCCGATGATACAGGATGCCCATATTTCGGTTTGTGATTCCGTTGCCGGTGCGATCAGTTCTAGATCAGGCCCGGCGAATGGGTCGAATTCAACAGGGCTTACTTCATAAGCCCGCACGTCGTTAACAACCAGTTCTTCGGGCTCAGCAACTGGCAATCCGGCATCAGGCCCTGCAAACGGGTCGAACTCAACAGGCTCAATATCAATTACTACGTTACTTGCTTCCAAAATTAATGACCGTTTAGTTTTACCTGTAAGTATTTACCGGGGTTATTGGTGTCGCTGATGAACCAGCCCGGGTTGCCGTCTTTATCGCGGCCAAGCCTGGCACCGGGAAACGGAGCAACCATCAGCGGGTTAGCTTCTTCTTTCACGGGTTCCGGTTTTTTGTTGGTTGGTAGGAAACCTGATTCGATCAATTCGTAAACGCTTTCTTTGAATTTGGCGATGATGGTGTCCACATCCTGTTTGGTATGCGATTCGGTTAAGAAGCACGGGAACAAATCCCAGATGTGGATCCCTTTTTCGCGCATCAGCGTGAACAGCAGCTCGCCGTAAGCCAATTCTTCTTTGAATTTGATCTTCCACAGCGAGCCAAATGAGGGTATATAAAATGGCAAACCTTCTTTGTCGCAGATGGCGTTCATCTCGGTAGCCAGGTATTTCGTCATGGCATTCAGCCCGGCTTGTAGTGAAGGGCCTTTTTCGATCATATACTCCAGCGATGCCTTAGCAGCAGCCAGCGCAAGCGGATGACGCACAAATGTGCCTGCAAAGTAAGTCACGCCCGCTTCGGGCTGCGAGTTATCGCCATATTGCCAGAAGCCGCCGTCGAGCGCATCCATATATTTTTTAATACCGGCTATAGCGCCGATCGGCATCCCGCCGCCAATTACTTTACCATAAGTGCCCAGGTCGGCCTTGACGCCGAACATGGCCTGAGCGCCACCCGGGTGCATCCGGAAACCGCTGATCACTTCGTCAAAAATGAGGCAGGTATCCGATTGTTGAGTAATCTCCCTTACTTGTTTCAGGAATTCTACCGGTGCAAAATCAGGGCGGCGGCTTTGTACCGGCTCAACCATTACGGCGGCCAGTTCGTGTGCACGCTCACGGATAATGCGCAGCGTATCTTCCGTTCCGTAATCCAGGATCAGCATATTTTGAACCACCTCGGGCATAATGCCGGGAGCTGCCGGTATTGTTTTTAATTTTTTGGTGCCGCGAACGATCACTTCATCGTTAATACCGTGGTACGAACCGGCGAAAGCAACGATCAGGGTACGGCCGGTCACGGTACGTGCAATACGCATGGCGCCTAATACCGCTTCCGAACCGGTGTTGCAAACTGCCGCCCTGTCGAATGAAGTCATCTGGGCGATCATACGGCAAACGTCACCTGCATATTCATGCTGGGGGCCTATCTCGTAACCGTTTTCCACTTGCTGCAGCACTGCTTTTTTCAGCACATCCACCTGGTAACCAAGGAAGTTGGAGCCAAAACCATTCAGGGCGTCGATATATTCGTTTCCGTCGATGTCCCAAACACGGCTGCCTTTTGAGCGGTTGACCACTAATGGGTAAACAATCTCTTTTGTTAAAGGACGGAAGCCGCTAACCACACGTGGGTCGGCCATGTACGAACGGTGTTTCTGGGTATAATCTTTACTGCTTTGCGTTTTGTTATTGTAACGGATAATAAGCCTGTTTAGGAAAGATTGCTGTTTTTCCGACAAACCCTGCACCTGTTTTTCGATACGCGCCGTAGCGCCGAAGGGTTTTTTAACCTCTACCTGTTCTTCCGGCGTAAGATCAAATTGGATCGACGGCTTTCCGTTTGCAATAGGAGGCGCTACAGGAGCAGCAGCAGCAATAGGAGCAGGCGCCGGTTGTGGTGCGCTGCCGTTTTGCATTACAGCCAATTGGCCGGCCAGCATTTGTATTTGCTGCGCGATCAGGTCCAAAGCCGGGTTGCCCGATGCTGCCGGTGCAGAAACAGGGGCCGGTACAGCAGGTGCGGCATAAACCGGCTGCTGAACATGACTAACTGCCGGTGCAGCTTGCGACTGGTACGCGCCTGCCGGCAGGTTAGCATCCAGGTATTCGGCAAGCGAATAGATCGTATTGTATTCTTCAAATAGCTTCCGGAACGTGATCGGAACATTAAATTCCTTTTTCAAATTGGTGGCTATCTGGGTTAGCAATAGCGAATCGAAACCGATCTCGATAAAGTTGGTGTCGGTTGAAGCGGCATCTATCTCGATGCCGGATGCGTCCTCAAAAAGCTCTTTAAGTTTTTCGGTCAATAATGCTTGTCTCATCAGGCTGTTATCTAAGGTTGTATTTTTTATTTCGGGTTCAATCAATTGTGTTGTTGGGTTGGGGGCAGCTGCTTCAATGGGCTGTGCAGCTTCCAGCCAGTAACGTTTTCTATCAAATGCATAGGCCGGCAAGTGCAGCTTAATTCTCTTCTGGTCCCTGTAAAACGCCTTCCAATCCGGTGTTATACCATTTAACCATATTTGGCCTAACGCCCTTAATACGGAAGAGTACTCGGTTGTTGTTTCATTTTTCTCAAATCCTGAGATGACCGGGGTTGATTTGATGCTCAACTGCTGTCTCGAAAGAGTAGCCAATGCCACCCCGGGGCCAACTTCCAGTAGTAACCGCCCTTCTGTTTCCTGTAAAGTATCCACTGCATCGGCAAACCTTACGGTTTTACGCAGATGTTGTGCCCAGTAAGCAGGATCGGTGGCTTCCGCTTCGCTCATCCATTTACCGGTAACGGTTGAAAGAATAGGTTTCACCGGAGGGCTGAGTTTTAAGGACCGTACCACCGCCTCAAACGGTGCAATAATATCGTCCATCATTGCCGAATGGAAAGCATGGCTGGTTTGCAATAGGCGTCCCGGGATCTCAATTTCTTCCAGCTTCGCTGCAAAAGCCTCAACGAGTTTATCAGGTCCGGCAACTACGCATAGTTTGTTGCTGTTGATAGCTGCAATGGAAAGGCCTTCCGGCAATATCGTTTGCAATTGGCTGGCGTCGGTACGTACAGATAACATGCTGCCTTTGGCAACTTCGCTTACCAATTTGGCGCGGGCGCAGATCAGCATCAAGGCATCCTTTAAGCTGAATACGCCTGCAAAATGTGCGGCGACAAATTCGCCGATGCTATGGCCGGTAAATATGGTTGGTTGTATTCCCCAGCTCATCCACAGTTTTGCCATGGCGTATTCCATAATAAATATGGCGGGCTGGGTATAAAAGGTGTTTTTTATTTTTTGTGCCGATGTTTCATCTACCACGACAGGGTAAATCACATCAGCAATGTTCGCTTGCGGCGTATCTTTCAGCAGATCAATACATTCGTCAAATGCGGCTTTGAATACCGGCTCATTATCGTACAAGTCCCTACCCATGTTCACATATTGCGAGCCCTGGCCCGGGAACATGAATACGATTTCGGACGGTATCGAACTTAATTTCTTCGTGGTTGATGCGTCAATGTTTTCGGATAGCAATTTGGCTTGGAGCGAGGCACTGTCGCCGGCTATCACAAACCTGCGCATATTCAGATCAGCCCTTGTGGACGGTAAAGTATAGGCGATATCTGCCGCGGCAGCGTCCGGGTTTTGCTTAGCGTATTCGGCAAGTTTTTTGGCATAGTTACCTAAGCTGGTATCGGTTTTCGCCGACCAGGTGATCAGGGCCAGTGGCTTCGATGTGCCAGCTTCAATTGGTTTGGTAACAAATTCCTCTAAAACAACATGCACATTTGTTCCCCCAACACCAAATGAGCTAATGCCTGCAAACCGTTTCCCGGCAGCGTCCCACGGCTTTAAGCTTGAGTTGATGTAAAACGGACTATCGTTTAGCTGGATATTTGGATTAAGCTTATGATAAAAAAGGGTAGGCGGAATTTTCTGATGTTGTAAAGCCAACACGGTTTTGATCAACCCGGCAACACCCGATGCGGCTGTTAAATGCCCCAAATTGCTTTTTACCGAACCGATGGCGCAATATTGCTTTTGTTCCTGGGCGCCAAAGGCAAGACTGAGCCCTTCAATTTCTATCGGATCGCCAAGGGGCGTGGCGGTGCCGTGCGCCTCGATATAACTTATCGAAGATGCTTCAACGTCGGCATCGTTTATCGCCGCTGCAATTGCGCCGGCCTGCCCGTAAGCGCTCGGGCCTCCAAAGCTGCCTTTGTCCGCGCCATCATTGTTTACGCCGATGCCTTTTATGACAGCGTAAATGGTATCGCCATCGCGTTCTGCATCGGCCAGGCTTTTTAATAAAACCACGCCTGCGCCGTCACTAAACACTGTTCCGGTGGCGTCAGCGTCAAAGGGGCGGCAGTGGCCGTCCTTGCTCATAATAGAGCCTTCCTCGTAAAAATGCCCGCTTTTTAAGGGCGACGTGATAGAGGCTGCGCCAGCCAATGCCACATCGCATTGCCCGTCACGGATGGCGCTAACAGCCTGCGCAATGGCTAAAAGTGAAGTGGAACAGGCCGAGTAAACCGCCACTGCCGGGCCTTTCAGGTTCAGCTGGTAAGCGGTGCGGGTGGCGATATAATCCTTTTCGTTGAGCAAGCGCACATTAAACTGACCGGCGCGTTCAACCGTTTCAGCGTGAGCCAAGACGTTATTGGTAAAATAAGTATTGTAGCCGCAGCCGGCAAAAACGCCTACTGAGCCGTTATATTTTTGTGGCAGATGACCGCTGGTTTCCAGGGCTTCCCAGGCAATTTCCAGGAAAACACGCTGTTGTGGGTCCATCAGCTCAGCGCTGCGCGGGTTGAAGCCAAAGAATGCGGCATCAAATTCGTCGGCGCCCTGCATCAGGCCCCTGGCTTTTACATAAGCAGGGTCATTTTTTATGCTTGATGGGATAGAGGGATCGATCTCGGCATCGCTGAAAAAGCTGATGCCTTCGCGGCCCTCAGTAAGCAGGTCCCAAAATTCTTCAATATTATTTGCGCCAGGGAAACGGCCAGCCATACCGATGATGGCAATATCGCGGTTACCCGCATCTTTCTTTTTCTTTAAGATAGTGACGGGAGCAGCTTTACCTGCGCCGCTCAGCAAGTTAGCCACACCGGCGACGGTAGGAAACTGGTATAATTTGGTGATCGGCACTTCGTACCCAAAATGACTTTTGAGCGCCGCAACAGATTTCAGCGCCAGCAAGGAGTTGCCACCAAGCTGGAAAAAGTTATCATCTGCGCCAATCTTATCCAGCAACAATAGCTCCATCCAAACGGATGTAATATTTTTTTCGACGTTGGTTAAGGGCGCTTTATACAATATGCTCAACTCGGGCCTTTTAAAATCCGGCTTGGGTAAATTCTTCCGGTCAACTTTACCACTCGTAGTTTTGGGCAGTTCGGTTAGCCAAACGTAAGCCGATGGGTGCATAAAATCGGGCAATTGTTGCTCAATGCTTTTGCGCACTTGGTCCGTATCGCCCTTGCCTTTGGCCGAAACCATATAGGCTACCAGGCGTTTTTGGCCGGGAACATCTTCACGGGCGACGACGATAGCCTGTTGTATATCTTCCAGTTGGTTAATGAGTACTTCAATTTCGCCTAATTCAACGCGGTTGCCGCGAATTTTTACTTGCGTATCCCTTCTGCCTAAATAATCGATATTGCCATGGGGCAGGTAACGGGCCAGATCGCCGGTGCGGTAAATCCTTTTTTCTATTCCTTCTGCATCACTCCAATCCACAAATTTTTCGGCGGTCATTTCCGGGCGATTTAAATAACCGTCGGCAAGGCAAAGGCCTGCGGCACATAGCTCACCAGTTTCACCGTATGGAACCTCTTTGAGTTCTTCATCAAGTATCAGTATTGCGGTATTATCGATCGGAATACCAATATTCGGCAAAGCGGGCCATTCGGCCGCATCGCCCTCCAGTTTCAATTGCGTAATTACATGCGTTTCGGTGGGGCCATATTGGTTATATAACACGCAATCCGGCAATGCCTGGAAGAAGCGCACGACCTGCGGGGTGATCTTTAATTGCTCACCGGCTGTCATGACTTCTTTTAAACAGGCCGGGAACTGCTTTTCGGCATCGGCCGCCTCGGTCAAATACTGTAAAACAACGAAGGGGAGGAATATCCGGTTAACCTTGTTGGTTTCTATATAGCTTAACAAACGATTAGGATCAACCCTTAAGGTTTCGTCAACCAAAACAAGCGTTCCGCCCGTGGTTAATGTTGCAAATATTTCCTGGAAGGAGACATCAAAAGTAAGCGGGGCAAACTGCAGGGTATTAAAACCCGGGGCCGAAACTGAATGTTTTTGCTGCCATGCCAGTAAGTTTACCATAGCGGTATGTCCCATCGAAACGCCTTTTGGTGTGCCGGTTGAGCCGGAAGTGTATAAAACGTAAGCTGCTGACTTGCTTTCCGGAATTTGTTTTGTAGTTGCTTCGTATCCTTTATCGGATACTAAAACATTTACGCCCAGTTTTTCAAAAATCGATTTTTGTGTTGAAATAGAAAGACAAAGATCAATGCCTGAATCGGAGACGATCTGTTGCAAACGTTCCTGCGGATATTCAGGGTCGAGTGGCATATAGGCCTTGCCGGCTTTTAAAATGGCGAGTACGCTGATAATAGTGTCGATGCAACGGTGCGTGCTAACGCCCGCGATAGCTGAATCCGGCGAGGCGGCATAGATTGCGGCGGCTAATTCATCTGCTTTTTGGCCAAGCTGGGCATAGGTAAGCTGCTTTTCTCCGAAGATAACCGCCCGGTTATCAGGCGTTTTGGCTCTCTGCAGCTCAAAAAATTGGTGAACGTGCTGCACATCCATGGTTCCCGAAATATGTTTGCCGGTAGCTATACTCATTTAATCAATCCTGGTTAAAATCAATTAGAATTCTGATAAACAGGGGTGTTGTGCTTAAAGAATTACTGGTGGCTTTATACGCAGTGATAACTTATTAGGTTTTAGTTAAACAAAATGAAACGATGATGGTTATCGGAAGTCTTAGGTAAAAGACAGGCGTATGGCGAAACGCTGTGACACCGCTAATTAAATGTTTTCAATATATTTGGCTCAATGGCTCGTAAAATATTATTGCTGGTTTTTTTTATACTGATCCTGAAGTTATCGGCGAAAGCTGATTTTAATTACGACGCCAACTGCGTTGATGCTTATAAAGCTATCCTCGACCTGCGCATGAATGATGCCAAAGCACTGCTTCAAAAAGAGAAACAGCAGGACCCTCAAAATGGCATTGTGATGCTGCTGGAGAATTACGTTGACTATTTCAGCATCATGGCCTCGGAAAGTAAGGCCGATTACCAACGGCTGAAGGATAACCGCTCCGCGCGGGTATCGGCCCTTGAGGACAATGACCGCAACTCGCCGTTTTATTTATACGCGCAGGCACAGGTTTACTTACAATGGTCGTTTATAAAGGCAAAGTTTGGCGATTTTGTGTCGTCTGCCTGGGACGCAAAAAAAGCCCGCGGGCTTTTGAACGACAATGAGGAAAAATACCCGGGTTTTACGCCCGACCAGATCAGCCTCGCACTGGTAAACGTGATCTTTGGTTCGATACCGGCCAGTTTCCAGGGAATTACCCGGTTTATGGGGATGACCGGCAATGTGCAAGCTGGCGTTAAAAAGCTGGAGGAATTGCACAACGGGATGCCCAAATCAAAATACAGCTTTTATAACAGCGAGGTAATTTTCTTTTTGTGTACTGCTGATATTAATGCATTGCACAATTTGAACGATTACCAGCGGTTGACCACGTACCTTTCAGAAATGAATTCAGGCAGCCTGCTGAGGGCTTATTTACAGGGCTATGTTGCTGCTAAAACAGCGCATAACGATGATGTAATCTCTTTTTTGGAGGCTGCACCAAAGTCAGCAGACTACATTAAAGTGCCGTCGATTAATTACATGCTGGGCTGTGCCCGGCTGAACCGGCAGGATAATATGCCGCCCGGGCCTTTGTTTGATTATGTGAAGGAATTCCGCGGGATAAACTTGATTAAAGATGCTTACCTGAAACTGGCCTATTATTACCTGTTGCAGGGCGACCAGGGTAAATACGATTATTTTGTAAAGCTGGTAAAAACAAAAGGCTATAGTACTGACGAAAAAGACCAGCAGGCGCTGTGGGAAGCCAACGATACCAAACCAGACCTTGACTTGCTAAAGGCCCGCTTTTATTTCGACGGGGGGTACTATAGTAAAGCCCTGGCGAAACTGAATGGCAATGACGAAAATAGCTTTAAGCTACAGCGCGATAAGATACAATACTATTACTACCTTGGCAGGATCTACGACAGGACCGGCAAAACCAGCGATGCCATATTGAATTATCAGCGCGCCATGAATATCGGGAAGGCCACCAAATACTATTTTGCCGCAAACGCTGCGCTGAGCATCGGAAAGATATACGAGGACAAGAAAGACCGTGCGCGGGCGGCCGATTTTTATAACCAGGCATTAAGTATGAAAGACCATCAATATCAAACGGATATTGACAACGATGCGAAGGCGGGTTTGAAAAGGGTGGGGAGATGAAGGTCTGAAATGTTGGAATGTATATAGAATGAGAAAAATATCATACCTGATTTTGGTTGCATCGCTTTGGTTGACCATCTCCGATCAATGTTTGGCACAGACCGCTGTGCCGCGCAGTAAACCAGGCCAAACGAATGATTCCTCAGCCAAAAAAACGTATGGAAATCAAGGGGCAATCTTTACACCACGCACAGACACAAGCATTACGAAGTGGCATTTCGAAAATTTCCCCTCTGTTCATAATGAACACCGCGATGCCGGAACTGTAGTTATTGACTTTACAGTCGACCAAAATGGCAAAATCATTGAAGCCCACACAAATACAAAACACACCACTATATCTGATACCACGCTGTTACGAATATGCGAAGAGGCTGTGAAAAGGACGAAGCTAATAGCCTCCGTACCTGCCACGTCTTCACAAAAAGGGCAAATTAAATTTGTTTTTAAGATTAACGAGTAAGGCAGCGACTAAGGACGGGTCATGATAGGCGCATGATCAATTTTAAATCCATTTAATCCCCATCCTGCGTAGTAAACAAGTACGTTTCCACATTGCCCACTGGCAGGTTACCCATTTCGCCACGGTTTTGCTGCCACCAGAAGCGGAGGCGTGGCTTTTCGCGGTTGCCGATCTCGTTCATCGATTCACCATCGTACAGGCGGCCGTTAACCATCACATATTTGATATGGTCGCTGTTGCGGATATTATCCAGCGGGTTATCATTTAAAACGATCAGGTCGGCCAGTTTGCCAATTTCTAAGGAACCGATTTCTTTATCCATCCCCAAATAGGATGCACCATTCATAGTAGCGCAGCGCAGGGCCTGCATGGGGCTCATGCCGCCCTGTGCCAGCATCCAGAGTTCCCAGTGCGCGCCGATGCCTTGTATCTGGCCATGTGAGCCTAAATTTACTTTTGTGCCGCCATCAGCGATCTGCTTTACATATTTAGATACCTCGATGTGGCCATATTCGCCGTATTCGGACGTCGTGCGCCGGCGCGAGCGGGCATCAATAATAAATTGCGGCGTAAAGTTGAGCAAGCGCTCATTTTTCCATACCTCGGTGCGGTCGTACCAAAAGTTTTCGCCCCATTGGGTGCCGTAGCAAACAATAAGGGTAGGGGTATAACCTGATTTACTTTGGTTCCACAGCGATTTCACATCCTTGTACACCGGCCAAACAGGTATGTTATGCTCGATGCCGGTATGGCCGTCGAGGATCATGGTCATATTGGTAAAAAAGGTAGAACCGCCCTCGGGCACTACTTCCATCTGCAACTCGCGGGCTGCTTCAATGATCTGCTGGCGCTGCTCGCGGCGGGGCTGGTTATAGCTTTTTACTGAAAATGCGCCCACGTCCTTCAGCCGGCGGAGATTAGAGCGGGCGTCATCAAGGCTGTTGATCACGGCTTTAAAATCACCGTCAGCACCATACAGTATAGTTCCGGTAGAATACACCCGGGGCCCAACCATATTGCCCGCCTTGAGCATTTCTGCCTGGCTGAAAACCATTTCGGTATTGCTGGAAGGGTCGTGTGCGGTCGTTACGCCGTAGGCCAGGTTGGCATAATAGTTCCAATCCTGCTGTGGGGAAATACCGTCTGGGCTGGTATGCAGGTGCGCGTGTACATCTACAATCCCGGGCATAATGGTTTTGCCCGCCAGGTCATAGATTTTGGCGTCGGCCGGGATTGCAATTTCTGCAGCTTTGCCAAGGGCGGCTATTTTGTTCTGATCAATGATAATCGTTCCGTTTTCGATCACCTCATCGCCACGCATAGTGATAATGCGCACATTTTTAAGGGCGATCCTGCCGGTGGGTACGTCGGTTTTAAGCGTTAAGCCAATATCGGTACCTATCGTATCGATGGGTGGGGTTTTATCGGAGGCATCGCCTGAAAAAGGCGCTGCACTTTTGATGTCGCGCACAAAGTATTTTGGGCCGAGAGTCCACATCAGTTTCTGGCTGTCTTTGCTCCAGTGCAGGTACGTGCCGGCATCGCGGGTTAGCTTGTTCAATGGGATCGCCTTGTTTGTGGCCGAAAAATCCTGCGGACTGCCGGTATAAACCATGGGGGTTATATAGCAATTAAACAGTTCGGTAAACGCCATCCATTTGCCATCGGGGCTTGGATTAAACTGGGTTGTATATTTTGAAGAATACAGCGTGCGCTGGTTAGCGCCCGTTGTATCCATCATTTTAAAGACTTTTTTATCACCCTCGGAGTTTTGGTAATATATTTTGGAATCGTCCGATGAATATTGCGGGTAAATGCCGTTATTGATGACCATTTTTGGCGTGCCGCCATTTGCAGAAACTGTATAAATACCCGGGTTTTTGCCAAATGAGAACCCAGACGTTTCGTTTCCTTCGCCCTTTCTAAATATTATTTTATCCCCTTTGTTTGAAAATTTTGGCGAGTAATAAAATCCTTTTTCGGCGGTGAGCCGCGTTACCTGGCAAGTCAGTAAATCTATTTTGTTCACCGATGCCTTCAGCTCGTCGGTCCAATCGATATAAACCAGCGATTTGCCATCAGGGCTAAAATCCGGTTCATATTCAAAATCATCGGTCCAGCTGATCCGCCATGGTTCACCATTCGGCAGGCTTTTGACGTAGATATGCCCTGCCGCATTAAATGCCACCATTTTGCCATCCGGCGATGTGGTGAGTTGCCTCACCATCTTTACCGGGAACTGATCCTGGAAAACTTTTTGCTGGAAATGCAGCGCCTCGGTAATGGTTTGCTGCGAGGTTACCTCGAAGGGGATTTGAACAGCGTTCAGGTTATTGATGTCGATTTTCCAAATCTTTCCTTTAGCATAGAAAACAATGGTTTTGCTGTCGGGCATCCAGTTAAAATTTGGATAAACCCCGAAGAGGGCCCAGGTTTCCTGCTGGTCGTGCGAGAGATCATCGTAAACCGGCCACTCTTCACCGGTATTCAGGTCATGCAGATACAGGACTGATTTTAATCTTACCCGTTTTACAAAGGCTAGCAACTTACCATCGGGCGAAATCTGCGGCCTGCACGCGCCGCCGGTACCACCGGTTACGGTTTCTATATCTCCTGTTTGGCGGTTCAATCTTAAAACAGCGTAGATGCCAGCATTAGGGTCTTTGTTGTACTGAAAATATGGGCCGGGGGTAACGTCTTCGCTCCAGTAAATATATTTGTTATCGGGCGACATGATAGGCTCACCAGCATCCTGCTGGTCGTTTTTACGTTTGGTGAGCTGTATTCCTTCGCCTCCGTTTTTATGGTACAGCCACATTTCCCCGGCGCCTAGGGAACGTGTTCCCGTAAAATGTTTCCGGGCTACTAAAAACTGCCCGTCAGGCGTCCACGACGCATTGTTTAACAGCCGGAAGTTTTCTTTGGTCACAGCATGCTTATCACTGCCATCCGCATTCATTATCCAGATATTGTCGCCGCCGTCTTTGTCGCTGGTGTAAGAGATTTGCTTACTATCCGGGCTGAAGCGTGGTTGAATTTCCCAGGCTTTACCGCCGGCCAGCAGGGTGGCCTTGCCACCGGTAATGGGCATACTGTAAATATCACCCAAAAGGTCGAAGGCAATGTTTTTGCCGTCGGGACTAACGTCCAGGTTCATCCAGGTGCCTTCGTCGGTAGTGATGGTTGCTTTTTTTTGAGGGCCGGGAGGGGTTTCAACGTTCCATTTTTGAGCGTGGAGTGCGGAGGAAAGGAATAGAAATATTAACGCAGCGAATATCGATCTCATCATTACAAATTAATGCCGCGAATTTAGGAATAATTAGGGATTTAGAATTTCGGATTTCGGATGTTCGATTTCGGAATTATCTTTACGGCCAGTCACATATAGTAAATCCGAAATCGCAAATTCTAAATCCGAAATAAAGCATGACCATCCACGAGATCCTGAAACACTACTGGAACCATGATTCCTTCCGGCCGATGCAGGAAGAGATCATTAATTCGGTGTTAAATGGTCATGACACGCTTGCGCTATTGCCAACCGGGGGCGGGAAGTCCGTCTGTTTCCAGGTGCCCGCGCTGGCAAAGTCCGGTATATGTATCGTTGTGTCGCCGCTTATTGCGCTGATGAAAGACCAGGTTGAAAACCTGCAGGCAAAGGGCATCGAAGCCATCTCCGTTGTTTCCGGGATGAGTAAGTACGAGATCGATATTGCCCTGGACAATTGCATTTATGGCAATATTAAATTCTTGTACCTGTCGCCCGAGCGTTTGCTTTCAGAACTGGTGCGCGAACGAATCAAATACATGAAGGTAAACCTGATTGCTGTGGATGAGGCGCATTGTATTTCGCAATGGGGATATGATTTCAGGCCGCCTTATCTTCACATCGCTGATTTGCGTCTTTTGCATCCCGAGGTGCCCGTGCTGGCACTTACTGCAACGGCGACGGAGGAAGTAAGCGAAGATATTCAGCAAAAATTGCATTTTAAAAATGCGGTAGTTTATAAAAAGAGCTTTGCCCGCAAAAGTATCAGCTATGTGGTACAGCACGAAGAAAATAAGTTTCGCAAACTGCTGGATATTGCCCGTGGAGTTAAAGGAAGCGGCATTGTTTATGTACGCAGCCGGAAAGAAACTGCTGAAATAGCCAAGTTTTATAATGATAATGGCATAAAAGCCGACTTTTATCATGCCGGGCTTGAAACCGGGCTCCGTTCGCAAAAACAGGAAAACTGGAAATATAACCGCAGCCGGATTATAGTGGCAACAAACGCTTTTGGGATGGGGATTGACAAAGCCGACGTTCGATTTGTGATCCATAAGGACCCGCCCGAAAGCCTGGAAGCTTATTACCAGGAGGCGGGACGGGCTGGGCGCGACGACCACAAGGCTTATGCAGTTTTATTATATAACCCTACTGATAAACTAAAGCAGGAAAAAAGGTTCGAGTTGAATTTTCCGTCTGTTGCTGAAATTAAGCAAACTTATCATGCATTAGCCAATTATTACAGCCTGGCTTACGAAGCGGGGGTGGGCCTGAGTTTTGACCTGGAGCTTGCCGATTTTTGCAGCCGTTTTAAACTCGACCCGGTAAAAACCTTGAACGCACTTAAGTTTTTGGAGCAGGATGAATACCTGGCGTTTAATGAAAGTGTTTTTTTACCGTCGCGGTTTAAATTTTTGGTGGAGAATGAAGTACTGTATAATTTCCAGATACAAAACCCCGGTTGGGACCATTTTATAAAAACGCTTTTACGCTCATACGGCGGATCATTCGAAAATTATGTGCGCCTGCGCGAGTTTGATATTGCCAAACGGGCAAATATGAATGTACAGCAGGTAATTGCGGGCTTAAAGCAACTGCAGGAACTAAAGCTATTAAGTTACGAGGCGCAAACCGATACACCCCAGGTAACGTGGTTAAAACCGAGGCAGCATGCCAACGCGCTTTACATCAATAAAAAGGCTATTGACGAACGAAAAGCAGCCCAGGTAAGAAAGATGGAGGCGGTTTTTGCCTATACAACACACAAAAAGTGCCGGAGCCAGATGCTGCTTGCTTATTTCGACGAGGCCAACGCCGATAAATGCGGTATATGTGATATATGCCTCGAAGAAAAACGCGAAAAACAATCCTCTGAAATATTCGACGATATCACCAACGAGGTGCTCCAAATACTGAGTACTGCATCCATGGACCTCGCCTCACTGGTCACCTCAACCAATATTGGCTCGGATAAAGAGAAGATCGGCACCATTCGGGTCCTGCTTGATGCCGGTAAAATAAAGTTTGCCGGGGACAAATTGGTTATATCGTAAGCCGCCTCGCTCCCCTGTTTAAAAATGGCCGACGAAATAATGTATCTCCAGACTGCCAACCCGATACTAAAGATTTCGGACTTTAACTTTCTGCCTTTAATTTTTGAGGACAAAAGCGCCAAAACAAAATTTTATTTTGTTTCTGAAAAAATGAATGCTTAGTGTAATATTTACACTATTGTGAGAAATTTCGCCGATAAAAACCCGACATTTGCCGAAGAAAATAGGGCGTTCGTCTATTTCATCATAGTTTAGTGTAACGTTTTGAAAACTCGCTCGTCTTATGGTTGTATTTAAAAATTATAGAAATACAATTAATTGACAATCAAAAATATAAATAAAATGAAAAAGGTAATCTTATCCATATTTACAATCGCAACATTTGTAATTGGAACAACAAATTTTAGTAAAGCTGCCACTTTAAATCATGATGCTGCCACAACTTTAACCGATATCAGCAGCATCAATAAACTCGAAATCCACGGCAATGTTACCGTATATATCTCTGATGCATCGTCTGACCAGGTAAAAGTGTATAACAAATATTATTCTGAAAGCGCCCTGGTGCAAAGCAAAAACGGCACTTTGCGTATTTCCTCTTATGCTCCTGAAAAATTAGTAGTATGGGTTAGCGCAAATGACCTTCGTTCGGTTTCTGCTTATGATAATGCGGAAGTTAGATCATTCGGCCAGATATCGAAAATTGAATTTAACGTTGACTTGCACGACAGTGCATCAGCTAAATTGGACCTGAACACTTACAGCGCTAATATCAGTGTAAATGATCACGCTAAAGCCGACCTGAATGGTTCAGCAGATGAATTTACCCTGAGCCACAATTATGCAGCCAGCGTAAATAACTTCAATTTCTCAGCCGTTCGCTTCACTGAAAACAAGATCAATTTCCCTGCAGCAACCAGCTCAGATGTAGTTGGTATCTAAGTTCGACTTTTGCAAAAGTTCAATATATACCCCGATAGCTATCGGGGTGCAAAGCCGCCCAATAACCCGGGCGGCTTTTTCATTGGTCGAATTTTAGCGCCTAAACAAACGGGTCAAAGGGTTTTAGCAACTTGTAAAATCAGGCAATTAATGGCAAGATAAACCAAAAGGTCGAGCCTTTTCCCTCTTCGCTGATCAGGCCAATTTTTCCCTCATGTTTCTTTATGATCTCCGACGATATATAAAGGCCAAGGCCCAGCCCCGGGAAAAAGGCTGAGGAATCATCGACCCTGTAAAAACGGTCAAATATAAATGGCTGTTGTTCATCAGGTATGCCAATGCCGGCGTCGGTCACTGAGCATTTTACCTCGACAGCATTTCTTTCAATATTGATGTGAATAGGCGTGTTGCCCGGTGAATATTTTACCGCGTTGGATAGTAAATTAACGATCACTTGCTCGATGCGCAATTTGTCAGCGTAAATCACACCAAGTTGGATGTTGTCGACAATTATTTCATGTGCAGTTTCGTGCAGCCGCGTTTCGGCAATGCAGTCCTCTAGCGAGGTTTCAAAAGCATAATTAGTTTTGTTCAACAGCATTTTGCCCGACTGTATCCTGCTAACATCCAGCAGGTCGCTCACTATCGCCATCAGCTTATCTACCTGCTTGTTTGCCATATTGATAAAGGAGTGGCTTTTATCGGGGCTATATTTCCCGGCGCTGATTTTATCCAGTATCTGCAATGATGCCTTCATGCTGGTGATCGGCGTTTTTAACTCGTGGCTGGCTATAGCCAAAAAATCGTCCTTCTTTTTCATCAGGCGCTGAACGGTCAACCTGGCTTGTTCCTGTTCATGTATATCGGTCATAGTGCCGATATAGCCATCAAAATCGGGGTTAAAAACCGGGTGTACATTATCCAGTATCCAGCGGAATTCGTCTTTTTCGGCATTTTTATAGCGAAGCTTGAGTTCCATGGGCAGCCGCTGTTCAAACAGCCTCCGAAATTCACAGGTTACCCAGTCACGGTCATCGGGATGAATGCGGCTCACCGGGTCGCCGGAAATGGCCTCCTCCATCTCAACGCCCGACCATGTGCGCCAGGCATCATTTACAAAAATCAAATCGCCGGCAGTATTCATTTGCCAAATAGGTAGTGAGTTATGATAGGTAAGCGCCTTAAAATGTGCTTCGCTGGCCTGTAATGCCTGCTGTGCCAATTTTTGCTCGTGGATATCGGTACTGGTGCCTACCCACACTATGATATCGCCATTTTCATTTCTGTGCGGGATAAAACGTGTAAGGTGCCAGCGATAAACGCCGTCATGGCGGCGAAAGCGGTGTTCAATAACCGTTTCCTGGCCGGTTTGTATGGCAAGGGGATACAGCGTCTCTGCTGCTTTCCGGTCTTCGGGGTATAAAATGTCCCAAATATTGTTTCTCAGTTCCGCAAAGTTGTAAATGCCCGCATAATCGTACCATCCCTGGTTATAATAGGTGGCTTTTCCGTCGGGGCCTGATGTCCATACTTTATGCGGGATGGCGTCTGCCAGGAACCGAAACCGGTTATCACTGCCGCCAAATTCGTTATTTGTCCATATAAGGTCGTTCATTTCCACCGCGAAAGATGCCGCATCCTTTTTGCTTGCGGCGGTTTCCTTTTTTGTGGGTGACTTTTGTGACATCAGCATAAAGTTAACGGGAAATGACAGTTTAACCAAACAATTATTTAGCAATTTGTGATCGGCAAACGAGGTGTGATCCTGGTTCAGCCCGATCCATTTAAATAAATCATGTTCGCATAGTCATTTTTTGTAAGCTAAATCTTTATGTTTAGGGTATGGAAAAAGGACGTTTGGAAGCATTTAGCGACGGTGTGTTTGCGATCATCATCACCATTATGGTGCTGGAATTAAAGATCCCGCCGAAAACAGACATCGACTCCCTGCTGGCGCAATGGCCGGTGTTTTTGGGCTATGTGCTAAGTTTTGTTTATATCGGTATTTATTGGAATAACCACCACCATACACTGCAGGCCGCCGAGTCGGTCAATGGCGCAATCCTTTGGACCAATATGAATTTGTTGTTCTGGCTGTCGCTAATCCCTTTTGTGACCGAATGGATGGGTGTTAATCATTTTGCCAAATTGCCTGTAACCTGTTACGGCATCGTGCTGATCATGAATGCAGTTGCCTATACGTTGCTGATTATAGCGCTGATCAGGCATCACGGCAGCGATTCGCTGCTCGCCAGGGCAGTTGGCAATGACTTTAAGGGCAAAATTTCCCTGATGATCTACGCCGTGGCCATTGCCATTTCGTTCTATAACTCCAACATAAGCGTTATCATGTACGGCCTTGTGGCCTGCATATGGTTTATTCCTGATAAACGCATCGAACGCAGGATAGTAGGCGAGGAGCCCCCCTGTGAAAAGTCTAAAGTCTAAAGTCCGAAGTCGACGAGTATTTGATTTTCGACTTAGGGCTTTAGACTTTCGACTTAAGACTCTGTCAATTCGTGTCCCACCAAACCCTGGAGGTGATTTTATCGCCCCCGGTTAAACCGGCTACAGCCTTATTGTAATTAGCCAGGTTGGTAACTTTCTGACTTGGAGGATAAACTAACCGGCGTGGTATGGTACCATTAGAAACGTTACCGGGATAATTAGTTGGCGTTAATTTAGGCAGATCACCGCTGCGCCGCCAATTGGACCAGCCTTCGTATTCGTCCATAAGGGTGCAAAGCCAATACTGCATATTAATCTGTGAAAGACCGGTGACCATACCAGGAACATAAGGATGAGCTGTTAAATATGCCTGGGCATCGTTTGTACTGATGGTAGCAGCATCGCCATAAGCAGTTAATTGTGTAATAGCTGCCAGCACGCCATTATTGTAGTGAGCGGCTGCATCGCCACCGATACCCCAGCGCTGCGCGGCGTCGGCGAACAAAAACTCGGTTTCCGCATATGTAAGGATCAAGCTCGGCGAACTAATTGAAAGCAGGTTAGGGCTTATTCGCGAATATCCGCCAAGGCCTTCAGCAGGTAACGAATCCTTGGCAACGATAAGGAGGTTTGTAGCCGGATTGAGGCCACCAATAATGTACCCGGAAGGCAATCCGATCTGGTCTGCCGGGTCGGTGTCCGTAGTTCCAGGGAATGTGCTGGGATCAGTAGGGTCGTCTAAACCGTACGCGATCCACGCTACCACAGGCAAACGCGGATCGTTATTTTTGCTCATGTTGCTGATAATAGTGGCTGATAGCCTGATATCTGTGCTGTCCTGGCTGGTTATTTGCGCTGCATCCTGGTTTTGTGTAAGTGCGTTAGCGCTAAGCGTATGCTGAACAATGGCGTTATCGTCGTTGCTTTTCATGGTCTTCCCGATAACTTGTGCTACATATTTTTGGGCGGTTGCAGGGTCAACTTTAGTTAGGCGCATAGCCATTCGCAGCAGTAAAGAGTTACCAAACATTTTCCACTCTGCAATTTGATCACCTGCCTGTGAATACAAAATATCTCCGCTGGGTTTATCAGCGCTTTCGGCCAGGCTATCCGTAGCCTGCGATACCTCTTTCAGCAAATCATTATAAATAACCTGCTGTTTATCATAAGCGGGCGTATAAATCCTGTCGTAATAGCCCAGGCCGGCCTGGAAATAAGGAATATCACCATAAAGGTCTGTTAATTGTTCAAATATCATGGCTTTCATGATACGCGCCATTTGATGAAGGTTCCTGTATTGCGGTTTATTGGCCGTAAGATGGTATAACTCTACTACAGGCTGTACGGAAACGGTATAATTGTCCTGGAATGTTTCACCCATTGCACCAATAGCATTCAAATATTTGTCGCCATAATAAAAACCGGTATTTGTTGATGCTACATGTTGAATAAACATTCCAACCCCTCCCCATTTTGTCGCCCACACGCTCCCGCCTTCGGTTGGGGCCCCTGTGTAGGCCAGCTGAACAGTGGTGAGCAAAAGATTTGGATTGACCTGATCGGCTGTAATTTGGTCAGGGTTTGTATTTGTTTTTGCCAGGTCTTTTTTACACGAGCCGGCAGCTATCATAATAAAGGCTGCTGTTGCTATTAAATATATGGTCTTAAATTTCATACTGATGTCTTTATAATGTTTATACCTATGTATTTACTTATAACTTTATATTTAGGTTTAGTCCAAGTGTCCTGGAATACGGAACTGCGGGCGCTTCAAGCCCCTGTGATAATATCGAAGACGTGTAGTTTGCCTCCGGATCAACATTCGGTATCGCTTTAAATATGGTAAATACGTTATGGCATACAAAGCTTAACCTTAACCCATGTATTTTATTATGAAATGCCGCTGCCGGGAATTCATAACCAATTATTAACTGCCGTATTTTTATGAAACTGTCACTGTAAACAAACTGTCCCTGGTCGGCGAAGGCCCAGTCGCTGTAATAGCTCTGGGCGTTTTGCTGGTCTGTTCCATAAAGTTTTTCCCTGCCGCTAACGGTAAGTTTTGAAAGTCCGTCCTGGTAGGCGACAAGATTAGTATTCGAAAATATATGTCCCCCAAATTTGCCATCAACAAGGAATGACAGCGTTAAGTGTTTATACCTAAACGAGTTATTAATGCCGACTCCCCATGGGTTTTCTCCCGATCCATAAGACTTTGGTTGTGCAAGCGAAGGGTCCGGAGCGCCCAGTCCCGGATCGATAATAATATGGCCGCTTGCATCGCGGGCAGGATCGGCGGCAATTATTTGCAAGGGCTCCTTGCCAACTATATCCTGCAGGTAAGCTGTTGAACCCCAGTCGCCTGCTTCGGAGCCAAGATTTATGTTGGGCTCACCGCCTAAGGCTACCACTTTACCTTTAGTATAACTGCCATTCAGATCAATATCCCAGCTAAAGTTTTTACTTTTAAAAGGTGTGCCGCCGATAGCAAATTCAGCACCATTATAAGTTACTGTACCAACATTAAGCAATGCCGAATTATAGCCCGAAGTGTAATCAATAGTTACCGGTATAATGTCGTCAATAACTTCCTTATGATAAACTGCCAGGTCAAACCTCAGCCTGTCTTTAAAAAAGTCCATTTCTGTTCCGGCCTCAATTTCTTTTCTTTTTGAAGGTTTTAACCCACTGTTAGGTACAGTACCATTCCCTGCCGTGCCTATTGGGTATGTTCCGCCATTAGGGGGCGCATAAGTGCCGCTAATGCCATAGGTTTGCAGCGTTTGATAAGGGGAATCAGCAGCACCGCCAACAGCTGCATAACTCAATCTTAATTTACCCAGGTCCATGTTTTCAATATGCAGTAATTCTGAGAAAACAAATGAGCCGCTAACGGATGGATATAAATAATTGATCACGCCAGGCGATAAAGTTGAATACCAGTCGTTACGGCCGGTTACGGTTAAATAAATGAAGCTTTTATAGCTAAAGTCGACACTTCCGTACAGGGATTGAAATTCCTCATTATTCGTTTGAAGATTCGTGAATGGATTTTCAAGATTACCAATATTATACAGGTTAGGGATAGCGAAGTTATTGCCTCCTGCGGTAAAATATTCCTGTACCGATTTCCTGTAGTTAGCGCCAAGTAATACATTCATTGTAAAATCCTTACCGAATTTGAACTTTTTGCCGGTAGTAAGGTCTATGTTCAATTCCGATTGCTTTACATTCTGTTCAGTCATATCCCCTGCTACGCCTTCATCAATTAAATAACCTGTTCCCGGAGGGTCAATGTTTGTATTCCTGTCACTGGTATAATCATCGGCGATCTGCAAACCAATAAAAAAGCTATTGTCAAAGGTGTATTTTGCATTAGCCGAGCCCGTAAAACGGTTACGGTGAATAGCTGCCTGCTGTTCATAAGCGGCAAAATAAGGGTTCGTGGTATATGGGTCGCTAAAAGGGTTTAATTCGTCGCCGCTGTTCCCTGCCACGGTGCCATTTCCATTAGGACCTGCCAAAGTAGTAATATTTATATTTCTCGGGACGAACATAGGCCCCCAGTTCAGGTTGCCCACGGCATCTGAAAGATTGGGTTGGTTTTTAGTATATGCCGTTATATACTGCGAAGTAAGATCGAGCGTTAAATTTTTCCCGAACTTAAGATTAGTGTTCTGGCTGAACGTCAGGCGCTGCAGGCCGGCATTGGGTACATAGCTTTGGTCGCTCAAATCGCTTACCGAGAAGCGGGTGGCGCCATCGTCCCACCCTTTGCTAAACGAGACTGTATTGGTAAGGTCGCCGCCTGCACGGTAAAAGCGCGAGAGGTTGCCATCAGCTTCAGCCGAATACGGCCTTTTCACGCCATCAAACTGGAACTTTGCCAACCCGTTAAGTTTTGCACCCCAATTGGACTCCATTGAACCTAAAGCATCGGCGCCGCTAACGGGTGCGGCATTACCGTAACCCTGGCCATACACATTCTGGAAGTCAGTTTCATCTATTACATTCTCACGTACAAAGTTTGAATTTATTTCTACCCCAAGCCCGTCGCCGCTTTTTCCCTTTTTAGTGGTTATCAGTACCACGCCATTTGCACCGCGATAGCCGTAGAGCGCGGTAGCAGCAGCACCTTTCAATATCGACATGGTTTCAATATCATCTTGGTTAATATCGCCTATGCCATCACCGCCATCTCTGCCGCCATAACCGTCATTGCCAGTTTGATTGTAATTGTTGTTAACCAATGGTATGCCATTAAGTATATACAACGGCTGGTTATTACCTGTAAGGCTGGTAATGCCGCGTATGATCACGTTAGTTGATCCATTTGGACCGGAGGCAACGCCGCTTACGTTTACACCTGCAACACGGCCCTCCAAACTGTTCACAAAACTGTTTTCCCGGGCTTCCGTGATTGTAGAGCCCTTGACGTCGGATACGGAGTAGCCCAGGGCCCGTTTCTCCTTTGTTTGGCCTAAGGCGGTCACCACAACTTCCTTTAACTGGTCTTCCGAAGGCTGCAATTTTACGTTGATGACCGTTTGATCAGCCACCAGCACTTCTTTTTTAGTATAACCAAGGTAAGAAAACGTGAGGATATCAGTAGCCACGACAGAAATTGAATATTTTCCGTTTGCATCGGTTGTCGTTCCCCTGGTGGTACCTTTTACCCCAACTGGTACCCCTATGAGGGTCTCGTTAGTTTTGGCGTCGGTTACATTGCCCGTTACCACCTTGGTGGCGGGTTGAGCGTGCGCGGCGTTGCTAAGCAACAAAATAAAAAGCGTCCCTATCGCGATACTTTTTACAATAAAATTTACTTTGTTAGCGTAAAGGTTTTTTTTCATAAATTCCGATTAGGAGTTAAACCATATAGAAAAATGCCGGGTAGGGGTATTGAAATAAACTTATCGACAATATAGCAAAAGTTTACTTTAAATTAATTGTATGTTTTTCGTTACATAATACTGCAATTTGCCAGGATTTACGCAGTATTCCGAACCTTTGAACCATTGTTAGAATTTAATTATTTTAAAAGTATGTTCCCCTGAAGGGCTGTTCACAACAACCCATGCCTCCTCAACCAAGACATCCTTAAATATATTCCCGTCCATAGTTAACGTATAGTTTTCTGTTATTTTAGGAAGATATATACGCGCAGTTGTATTTGCGGGAATAGTTACATTTAAATCGAACGACGAACCCGGATCCTGGTGCAGGTCAACTACAATATCGCCGCGGATGGTCGGGAGTTTCATTTTTGCCCATTTCAGGTCGCCGGGTTGGGGCTTTATGTTGATTTTGCCATAACCTGGCTCGGCCGGCTCAATACCCATGATTTTGCGCGGAATAATATGTGCAGGGGACGCTGCCCAGGCATGGCTCCAGCTGATGTCATGGGGGTCGTATTTGATGTCCCACGCTTCGGTTGTCATGGTTGCGCCTACCCGGATCATATTCAGCCATCCGCGATCCGAATCATTCGTCATCAACTCAAGGGCATAATTTCCCTGTTCCGCATTATATAGGCCTTCCATCAGGTAGTTAGCGCCGTAAACACTGCAAGCCATCCATTTGGATTTCACATAGTTCACTACGCCTTCTTTATATTGATCGGGCACCAAACCAAACGCCAGCGGGAACATGTTGGCCTGTATGGAGAAATGCCTGCTGCCAATGCCGTCAAAATATATTTTATCGATGGGGTCAAAGAAATCTTCGTTAAATTTCTTTTTTACTTTTTCGGCCTTAGTCGCAAAAAATGCTGCGTCTTCCTTATGATCGGTAGCAGTGGCAATTCGCGACATTAATACCAGCGCACGGTAATAAAAGGCATTAACAACGGTATTATAGTCCTTACGCTCGTAGTTATCCGTCTCGCCGCTGGGGTAAATTCCCTGGTCGGCATCGGGCCAGTCGTCAATATCGTGCAGCATATCCCCGTCAAAATGGATAGAAGCGAGGAAGCTTTTTGTTTGCAGGCCGGTACGCGAGCTGATCAACCCTTCGGGTGTTTCAAGAGCTGTGAGGGTTTTTGCTTTCAGATCATTATAATAATTCTCAATCAGGTCTTTGTTGCCTGTATACAGGTAATCCGACCAGGCCATAAATATGCTGTGGTTTATCCACTCGGTAGGCCAGCTGGCATGGTAGATCAAGTTTTCGGCACTGTATCGCGCTGTGGCAAAGTCACGATCGATAGCGTAGTGGCACATTTGCTGGATGTAACAATCCGCCTCGTACATCATGCGTTCGCGCTCGCTGTTGGCATAGTCGCCGTTAAAGGTGTTGGAGATGGTGGAATATTTGCAAAGTTCGTAGATCTGGTTTAGCCGGTCGTCCGAACAGCTGAATGACGATCCGTTCGGATTAAACTCAACATATAAGGCCTTCTGAATAATACGGTTTACTTTCAGTCCGGGTATTGCCTTGATCACGCAGTAACGGAAGGGGATAACCTCGGGCATTTGCAGGGGCATTACTTCGCTGTGCGGAAATTGCGGCACAAACCGCGGAAGCTCCAGGATATAATCGCTCACGCCTTTTTTCAACGCGATCTTGTAAATACCAAACAATATGCCGCCGCCGGGTTTTTCATCGAGTGAATCACCAATTCCTTTTTCGCCGATGGCGACTTGCAGCGAATCGCTTTTGATTTTATCATCCCATGAAATATTGAGGCTGAGATAAGCAAAGGCGTCCTTTTTAAAATCGTAAAGGATATTCCCGTTTTTAAGTATGGTGGTTTTTGCGGGCGCGACGTCATGGAAGTTGACAGGTTCGCGGTTCTCAAAGGTAAAAGCCGTTTTGCCATCTTCGCCGGACAGGTTAACCCACCTGCTTTCGCCGGGCCAGGACCGGGCGAGGTCAAAATCAGAGGTGTTGAAGGCTTGAACATTACTCCAGGGAGAACGCTTACCGGTGCGGCCCCAGCTGCACGCCCGCCAGCAGTAGCGGTGATTTGGTTCCAAACTTTTTCCGTTATAGCGGATATTGATCGATTGTGGCGAAGTTATTTTTTCCGTATTCCATAGGTCAGGCTGATCCTGCTTTAGGAGCGACGCTGATGTAGCCACCTCAACCTGGTAAGCTGTTTGATAATCTTCTTTTACGCCGGCATTAACGATCCAGCCAAAATCAGGTGTTTTATCTGTGATCTTCGAAAGTTCGGGATGGGGGAGCAGGTCGCATAATAAGCCAGTCGGCGCATTGTTTTGACCGAAGACCTTGAAACTCGCCAGGAGGAAGAATGTAAAGAATATGTATTTGTTATAATTCATAAATTTCCTTTAGCGGTGGTAGATCAATGGGTTTTGTGCGTCGTTATTCAACAGGTCGCCAATTTTAAGCGTATTTAAATAATCTTCGGGCAAAATATTGGCTGTGCCATTAAAGGTATTGCCATCGGGCATGTAAGCGCAGGTCATGGCCCGGCGGAAACCGCTGGTCATGTTGGCATTGGCGCCGTGAATGGTTAAGCCGTTATGAAAAGAACAGCTCCCGGCTTTCATTGGGGCGGCAGCGGACTTTGTTTTTAAAAACTGCGGGTAAACCTCAAAAATGCCATCCATATTTTTACCGATGCCTTTATTCTCAAAACTAGTTTCGTGGCAGGAACCGGGTATAAAAAAGAGACAGCCATTTTCCAGTGTTGCATCATCCAGCGCAATCCAAATCGAAATCGCCTTCCTGTCGCTGAAGGACCAAAAGGGTGTATCGATGTGCCATGATGTTGGATTAGCCCATGGCCGTTTGATCAGGGCCTGGTCGTGCCAAATCCTTATCCCATCAGCGCCGGCCAGGTCAGCCGCCATTTTACCGATACGCTCATCCATCATCAATTCGTTTACGCCATCGTCGGTTTGCCAAAGGTTGAGCAACTGGTCAAAAACTTTCCCGTAATAGTCGGCATCCTCGTTTATCCCGTCAGCTTCGCCGGTTTTTAGCTCTTTTCCGGGCATTTTTTGCCCGTTGCGCCGCCGTACAGCATTCATTATTGTTTCCTGCCAGTGTTGCAGCTCATTGGCGTCAAGGAAATCCTCCACGACAAGAAAACCGTTCTGTTTATAAAACTTAACTTCCTCTTCGCTTACCTGGTATTTCATGTTTCAGACCTGTAAAATAATAGTCGGTAGCAATTCGGTTTTGTACTTTTAAATGGGATGATGGTTGTAATATCTATCAAAATTAAGCCTGTTTTTTACTTTATGCTTATATTAATGTGCACACTTTTTGTACTTTTTGACATAATGGCAATTTTCACTACATTCATGCCTGCTATTTAAAGCCCGGGATGCACAATTTCCATAAATATCTTACACCATCGCTCGTCGACGAAAAATGGGGGTTTTTCGTTACATCTGCCGGATGCTCAAAAATTGATGCTAACCAGGTTTATCCCAATAATAAAGAACATCCGCCAACCCATACCTTTACCTGGAATAAGGGCCGGATTCTGGACGATTATTACCTGGTCTATGTCTCGAAAGGGCAAGGTACATTTGAATCATCGGAAACAAAGTCATTTCAAATAACTGCGGGAACCTGCTTTTTCCTGTTTCCTGGGGTGTGGCACCGCTATCGGCCTGAGCCCGAATCGGGTTGGGAGGAATACTGGGTGGGCTTTAAAGGCTATTACCCCGAACATTTAATGGCCCAGCATTTTTTCGACAAGAAAACCCCGTTTATCAATATCGGCTTAAATGAAGATATGCAAAAGCTGTTTCACAAACTGCTGGATTGCGTACGGTCGTCAAATTCGGGATACCACCAAATCATCACAGGAATAACGCTGGAGATGCTGGGCTTGGTGAACAGTGTTTCGCTAAACGATGATTTCAGGACGGATGCTACTAGCCGGGCCATTGCAAAAGCAAGATTTATGATGCGCGAGGCGATTGAAAACCCGATTGGTATCAATGAGTTGCTAGGGGAAATTCCCATGAGCTATTCAAAATTCAGACAGGCCTTTAAAAAAACGACGGGAATTTCGCCCAATCAATATTATTTAAATATCCGCCTTAATAAGGCAAAAGAATTATTGACCGCCACATCACTCACCGTAAATGATATCGCTTACCAGACCGGTTTTGAATCAATTTTCTATTTTTCAAAACTGTTTAAAAAGAAAAATGGGGTATCGCCGAGGGATTTTAGGATTAAGTCCAAAGTCTAAAGTTAAAAGTCAAAAGATGATAAAATTGACCTAAGACTTTCGACTCAAGACTTTTGACTTAGCTCACTCGCTTCTCAAACTGTCAACCGGGTTTGCTAAAGCCGCCTTTACCGACTGGTAGCTGATAGTTAAAAACGCAATCACCACAGCAGCTAAACCAGCTATGGCAAACATCCACCAGCTAACACTTATCCGGTAAACATAGCTTTCGAGCCATTTGTTCATCGCCCAGGCAGCAACCGGGAAGGCAATGAGCAAAGCGACAGCAACCGGCTTTACAAAATCTTTTGTAAGCATGGTTACTATGCCCGCGGCGCTGGCCCCAAGTACTCTTCGTACGCTGATTTCCTTGAGGCGTTTCTGCGTAGCAAAAGTGGCCAGCCCGAAGAGGCCCAGGCACGAAACGATGATGGAAATAATGGAAAATACATTAAACAGCTTGCTCATTCGTTGTTCGGCTATGTACAGTCTTGAAAGATCCTGGTCCACAAAGCCGTATGAAAACGGGAAATTTGGATAAACATCCTGGAAAGTTGCTTTCAGTTGGGTAACAATGTGCTGAATATTTGCGGGGCTGGTCCTGATCACCACAAACCCGCCCTGTTTGGTGTACCGCAAAACCAGCGGCTCAATAGTTTGCTTAACAGGCTTAAAATTAAAATCTTTTACAACGCCGATCACTGTTCCGGGCCTGCCGTTCATGGCTATGTTTTGTCCAACTGCGCTTGTTGCGGTAAAGCCCATCAGCTTTGCTGCCGTTTCGTTAAGTACATAGTTTGAAGCATCACTTTTATAATCATCATTAAAACCACGGCCGGCAGCCAGGCGGATGCCAAACGTTTTCAAAAAATTCCCGTCGGCGCCGATGTGTGGAAACACGGTTTGTTGCCGGGAATCTTTTCCGGCCCATTTTACATCGGTTGTTCCTGTAGTAAGGTAAGTGGGCAAATGTTCAATTAAAGTATAATTGGTGATAGCAGGGTTTTGGTTTAAAGTGGCTTTTAGTGCCTGGTAGTTACTTTGCAGATCGCCGGTTTGCGGCATTTGCAGGTAAAGCAGGTTCTCCTTGTTATAGCCGATATCCCTTTTTTGGATAAAGCTAAGCTGGTTATTTACCACGAGCGTACTCACCATTAATACAACCGCTATGGCAAACTGAAATATAACCAGGCTGTTCCGGAGGAATGTTTTTTGATCGCCAAATATCCTGGGGCCCTTTAGCACTTTTACAGGTTTAAACGATGAAAGAAAAAATGCCGGGTAAAGCCCCGATATAAACCCAACCCCACTGGCTGTTGCCAAACAGGTTAAAATGATGTTTGCATCGAAAAGGCTGATTGCTATGGTTTTGCCCGAAAGATCATTAAACAGCGGTAATAAAAGCCAGGCCATTACAACGCCAATAAACGTCGAAATAAACGTTACCAGGAATGATTCGAGCATGAACTGGATGATCAGCTGAAAACGTACCGCCCCCAAGGTTATACGCAGGCCGACCTCCTTCGCCCGTTGCCCGGCAAGGGCAGTGGATAAGTTCATGAAATTAACGCAGGCGATCAGTACAATAAAAATTGCGACCAGCGAGAAAATATTGACGCTTTCGATATTGCCCTGCCCGTCGACATCCAGCATCAGGTTTGATCGTAAATGAATATCAGTTACCTGCTGCAGGGTGAAAGCCGATTTGGTGTGCATCGGCTCGTTGGCGGTGTAGATGTCGTCAACTTGTCTTTCAATAGTTTTTATTGCCGCTTGCGTCGTACTATTTTTATCTAACTGCAAATAAGTATAACCAATAGAATTACCCCACTCTTGTGGATTGTTATAGCCATAGTTGCTCGACTTTTCAAAGGTGATCAGCGGCAGCAGCGCATCAAATTGCAGGTGAGAATTGCGGGGGAGATTCTCCAAAACCCCCGTCACGGTATAATTATTCCCCTTAATATCATCATCTATGTGCACTACTTTTCCCATGGGGTTTTCCGTTCCGAAGTATTTCCGGGCGGTTGCTGATGTGATGACGATGCCGTCAGGTCTTGAAAGGACAGTGGCCTTGTTGCCACTTATTAGCGGATAATTGAAAATCTGTAAAAAAGCCGCATCAGCATAAAAGATATTCTTTTCATCAAACTTTTTATGATCAACGGTGACGATGGAGTGGAGGCTCACCAGCCTGGCGAAGTTTTTTACAGCAGGTATTTGTCGTTTTAAAGCTTCACCAACCGGCAGCGGCGTTACAGCGGCCCGCACACCTGTTACGTTTATGGTAAGCCGGTATATCTGGCCAGCCTGGTCATTAAATTTATCATAGCTTCGCTCATCCTTCACCCATAAAAAAATAAGGATGCTGCAGGCAATGCCAGTTGCCAAACCAAATACGTTCAGCAGGGTAAACAATTTGTGCCTTTTGAGGCTACGGATGGCGCTGGTTAAATAGTTTCTGAACATACGGCTTGATGTTTATAGCTAAAGTTGAGCAAGCCCAATGCCAGTTATTATCATATTGATTTTTAGGTGATTGAATGATGAAGAAAAGGAGTGGCTGCACGTTTTTGATACAGTTGCCGTTCGCTATTGCACGGCTGAAATCAGCCACTAGAGGATGCGGAAACAGCACAAAAAAAGCGGCCGCCCGAAGAGCACCCGCTTTTTGTTGTATCGAAAATTTGATTTTTAAAATTTCAGTGTCATGCCTAAAGTTGACTGCAACATGCTAACCGGCATATTGGTTTGAAAACGACTTTGGGCAGCCGTATCACCACCTGTATTACTGATCTTCAACCCGCTTGATTGGATATAATTAAGCTTAACGCCTACATCCCAGCTGTCGCTTAAAGTATAGCGCAAACCTATACTTGCTCCGTAGGCCAGTGCCACCGCACCCGAACTGAGCTGATAATAGGTTTGTCCATTATCCGACGGGTAAGCAACGATGGTTGTGGCGGGCGTGGTAAAACTTTTAATAATACCGCCCGACGCACGCAGGTCGAGTATAAAACTCTTATACAAAAAGGAATACTGCGGGCCGACCATCAGGGCCAGGTTTGTAAACCGGCCTACAGCAGTAACCGAAGTTTGATTTTTTGTAAAATTTGCATTATATCCGTTGGCCAGGTTTTGTACATCGGTTGCGTTTAGTTCACCCTGGTCCTGCAGGGATAAATTTATCCCGATCCCGAAGTTCTTTTTGATGTAAAGTCCGAAATCAAAGCCAAAGGTTGTGCCTTTTTTGGCAAAGCCGGCATTGTTGTTAGTATAGATACTTGATGCATAGTCGCCCAGCGGGTTTGAAATGCCCCCGGTAAATGTCATGTAGCTTTTGGCAGTGGGTTTATCGTCTTGTGCGTTAGCTGTTAGTGAAAAAAGAGAGAGTATTATTGCAGTTAAAAGTGTAAAGTTTTTTTTCATGTTAAAGGGCCGGGGTGTTTCTATTGATCTTGGATATATATGCTCTTGTTGTTGTACGGTTATGCAAACGTATAAAGGTTTCCATTAGTATCCATACCAATTCTTAAAAAATGTTAAAATTGTTTGTAACAATAGCCTTGCAGGCAATAATACCGCTTTAAATTTAAAAACGACGGTTTTAATGCAAACAAAGCGGGGATAGGTTTAAAACAACCTTTGAAAAACAGCGGTCGGGTGTGTATTTTTTTTTGATATCAGGCAGTTGCCAGTTCAGCGCCTAAACAAGTGTGTACCGCGTTTAATAGTTGCTCTATATCGAAAGGTTTTGCCAGAAATACGTCTGCGCCGTAATTCCCAAGAGACTCAAGCACCCTTGGAAAAGCCGAAAGCATGATTACTGGTATCGGACCCAAAGATTTTTGGAATTTGACCTCATGGCACAACTCCCCTCCATTTATGCCGGGAAGCAAAAAATCGAGAATAACCAAATCGGCATGGTATTTCGTTATGCTTTTGATGATCGATTCGGTGTAGTTAAGGCCGGTTACTTCAAGACCGTCCTTTTCAAGCACATCTTTTAAAAGTGCTAAAATATCATCGTCGTCTTCCACGATAAGGATTTTCTTCGCCATGTTGGTCTCAATTGGTAAGCCATCAACAAAGTTTCAGAATGTTTGTTTTGGTAATAAAATGAAAGTTCGTTCATAGGTGATCGATTAATGTATTCACCCAGGAAATTATTTTTTTAATTAGTTTTTAATGTTGAGTTAATTATTAATAAATCCATTTATTTAGATTTGTGTTAAAGTGGGCGGTAAAAACGCAATCAATTTTACCATCCCCTGGTTAGCTATAGATTAAAAAATTAATCCGTAGGGCTAAATATTTTAACCCCTGAAATTTTTTTATTTTTTTTAAAACCGAAGCGCCAATAATTTGTATTTGCCAAGTTGATATCAAAACTAACCGACACAATTACCTAAAAAAATTTGAACCGATGAAAACCGACGTATTAGAAAGTTTGCTCGAAGAAACCGAAGTCATGAGCCCAAATGACATCGACCAGCTTGATTTAAGGGAACTTTTGCGTGTTCTGTCACTGGTAAAAAACGGGAAGCTGAATACCCGCATGCCTGTTACGCAGGCCGGCATAAACGGCCGTATTTGCGAGGTATTGAACGATATTATCGACATGAACGAACGTTTGGTGGCCGAAATATCCGAAGCGGAAAAAACGATCGGTAAACGAGGCAACTTATCCAAACGGATCGAGCTTACGGACGCCCGGGGGGATTGGGCCGAAGGTGTGAACTCCTTAAATAACCTGATTTCCGATCTTACATCCCCAACCCTGGAGATCGCCGGCATGATCAACTCCGTGGCCAATGGCGACTTATCCAAACACATTCCGTTGGAGATCAGCGGACACCCTTTAAAAGGTGAATTCCTCCGTATTGCAAAAGAATCGAACCAAATGCTTTCCAAACTAAGGCTATTCTCGATGGAGGTAACCCGTGTTGCGCGCCAGGTAGGTTCGGAAGGGAAGCTGGGCGAACAAGCGAAGATTAAGGGTGTTGCCGGTGTTTGGGCGGAATTAACCGATTCGGTAAACCAGATGGCGGGTAACCTCACCGCCCAGGTGCGAAATGTTGCTGCAGTAACGACGGCGGTTGCGAAGGGAGACCTTTCGAGGAAGATTACGGTGGAAGCGAAGGGCGAAATCCTCGAACTAAAAAATACCATCAACACGATGGTTGACCAGTTAAACTCCTTCTCGTCCGAAGTAACGCGTGTGGCGCTGGAAGTAGGTACCGAAGGTAAACTGGGCGGCCAGGCGAAAGTGCCGGGCGTTGCTGGTACGTGGAAGGACTTAACCGACTCAGTAAACCGTATGGCCGGTAACCTTACCTCACAGGTGCGAAATATAGCAGGTGTGACAACAGCGGTGGCAAATGGAGACTTATCCAAAAAGATCACGGTGGACGTGAAGGGCGAAATGCTTGAGCTGAAGAAAACCATCAATACGATGGTGGACCAGTTGAACTCCTTCGCCTCCGAAGTAACGCGCGTGGCGCTGGAAGTAGGTACCGAAGGTAAGCTGGGCGGCCAGGCGCGTGTAAAGGGTGTAGGCGGGGTATGGAAAGATCTGACCGACTCGGTAAACCAGATGGGCAGCAACCTTACCGACCAGGTGCGAAACATTGCCTGGGTAACTACAGCGGTGGCAAAGGGTGACTTATCACGAAAAATTACGGTGGATGCCAAAGGTGAGCTCCTTGAGCTGAAAAATACGATCAATACGATGGTGGATCAGCTCAACTCCTTCTCCTTCGAAGTAACACGTGTGGCGAGGGAAGTGGGTTCGGAAGGGCAGCTGGGCGGCCAGGCGAATGTGCCGGGCGTAGGCGGTACCTGGAAGGACTTAACGGACTCGGTGAACCAGATGGCCGGTAACTTAACAGGCCAGGTGCGAAATATAGCCGAAGTAACCACCGCGGTGGCCAAAGGCGACTTATCCAAAAAAATTACTGTTGACGTACAGGGAGAAATGCTGGAGCTGAAAAACACGATCAATACGATGGTGGATCAGCTCAACTCCTTCGGTTCGGAAGTAACGCGTGTAGCGAGGGAAGTAGGCTCGGAGGGCCAGCTGGGTGGCCAGGCGAATGTGCCGGGTGTAGGCGGTACCTGGAAAGATTTAACCGACTCGGTAAATAAGATGGCCGATAACTTAACGTCCCAGGTACGTAACATTGCTGAAGTAACCACCGCAGTGGCAAAGGGCGACCTTTCACGAAAGATCACGGTAAATGCCAAAGGGGAGTTGTTGGAACTGAAAGATACCATCAATACGATGGTTGACCAGCTGCGCGGTTTTGCATCCGAAGTAACGCGTGTGGCACGTGAGGTGGGTTCGGAAGGCCAGCTCGGCGGCCAGGCGAATGTGCCGGGTGTGGATGGTACCTGGAAGGACTTAACCGACTCGGTAAACAAGATGGCCGGTAACCTTACGGCACAACTTCGAAATATAGCTGACGTGTCCATCGCGATAGCAAATGGCGACTTGTCCAAAAAGATCACGGTTGACGTGCGGGGCGAAATTTTGCAGCTGAAGGAAACCATTAATACGATGGTTGACCAGCTCCGCGGTTTTGCATCCGAAGTAACGCGTGTGGCGAGGGAAGTTGGTACCGACGGTAACCTGGGCGGCCAGGCTTTTGTGCCGGGTGTGGCAGGTACCTGGAAGGACTTGACCGACTCGGTAAACCAGATGTCGAGTAACTTAACATCCCAGGTGCGTAACATTGCCGAAGTAACCAAGGCGGTGGCGAGCGGTGATTTGTCAAAAACGGTAATCATCGATGTAAAGGGAGAAATCCTCGACCTGAAAAATACGATCAACACGATGGTGGATCAGCTTAACTCCTTCGCATCCGAAGTAACGCGTGTTGCGCGTGAGGTAGGTACGGAAGGTAAGCTGGGCGGCCAGGCACACGTAAAAGGTGTGGGCGGTACGTGGAAAGACTTAACGGACTCCGTTAACCAGATGGCCTCCAACCTTACCGGGCAGATACGCGGTATTGCAAAAGTGGCCACCGGTGTGGCAAAGGGAAACCTGAAACAGCGCCTCTCCATCAACGCATTGGGCGAAGTGGCCCAGCTGACCGACACCATTAACGAAATGATTGATACGCTGGCGGTGTTTGCGGACGAAGTAACCACGGTAGCACGGGAAGTTGGTGTGCAGGGTCGATTGGGTGGCCAGGCGAGCGTGCCGGGTGCATCGGGCACCTGGAAGGACTTGACGGAAAACGTAAACCAGCTGGCGCAAAACTTAACCGTGCAGGTGCGCTCCATATCGGAAGTAGCCTCGGCGGTAACCAAGGGCGACTTAACCCGAACCATCCGCGTGGATGCGAAAGGTGAGCTGGAAGCGCTGAAGGATACCATTAACCAGATGATCGCCAACCTGAAGGGAACCACCTTAAGGAACCATGAGCAGGACTGGTTGAAATCAAACCTTGCCAAATTTGCCCAGATGCTGCAGGGCCAGCGCGACCGGAATGCGGTGGCAAACAAAGTACTCTCCGAATTGGCCGAACTGGTAAATGCCCGGTACGGCGCCTTCTATATCCTCGAGCAGGATGTAGCCGACGAGCCAAAACTGAAACTGTTTGCCGGGTATGCGCAAAAGAGCCGCAAACTGATCAACCAGGAATTTGAATTAAGCGAAGGCCTGGTAGGGCAGTGCGCCAAGGATAAGGAAAGTATTCGCCTGTCGAATGTTCCGGAAGAATATTTGCAGATCAGTTCCGGCATCGGCAGCGCAGCGCCGATCGACCTGGTGATCCTGCCTGTGTTGTTTGAAAATAACGTAAAGGCGGTTATCGAACTGGCCTCATTTGATAACTTCAGCGATACGCACATCGACTTCCTCGACCAGTTAACGGAAAGTATCGGTATCGTATTAAATAACATCGAAACGAATACCCGTACAGAAGAGTTGTTGAAACAGTCACAATCACTCGCTGCCGAGCTTTCTGCACAACAGGAAGAGTTGAGAAGGGCGAATGACGAGTTGCATGACAAGGGCCGGTCGCTGGAAGAAAAAGCAGAACAGCTGACATTGACCTCCAAGTACAAATCGGAGTTCCTTGCCAACATGTCGCATGAGCTGCGCACGCCACTGAACAGCTTGCTGATACTCGCGCAGCAATTATTTGAAAACCCTGAAGGTAACCTCACCGAAAAACAAAGGATGTTTGCCAAAACCATCCATTCATGCGGTGATGACCTTATACAGCTGATCAATGATATCCTTGACCTGTCGAAGATCGAATCAGGGGTGATATTTGCCGATGTAATGCCGGTTAACTTTAAGGAGATCGCGGCCTTTGCTGAATCCACCTTTAAACCGATCTCAGAAGCCAAGAACCTTAAATTTGAGATCAACATTGAAGAAGGGCTGCCAGAGGTGCTGGAAACTGACATGCAGCGCTTGAACCAGATTTTGAAAAACTTGCTCTCCAATGCGTTCAAGTTTACCGAGAAAGGCGGTGTAAAACTCGAAATTTTCAGGCCCGGTCCGCAGGATCAAAATCCGTTGCCCAATGCCGACTCCGCTATCGCGTTTTCAATATCCGACACCGGTATTGGTATTTCCAAAAACACACAGGGCATCATCTTCGAAGCATTCCAGCAGGCGGAAGGTTCAACCAGCCGTAAATACGGCGGCACTGGCCTTGGCCTGTCCATCAGTAAGGGTTTTGCCGAACTGCTTGGCGGTACTATTACTGTAGGCAGCGAACTGGGCAAAGGCAGCGTGTTTACTTTATATTTACCATTGAAATATAAGGAAGAAGTTAAGCCTTCAACTTCTTCGTATAATAGTGCCAAGGAAAACAGCCATGTTACTCATCTAAGGGCGAACCTGCTGGATACCGCGGAACTGGTGATTGACGACGATCGTCACAACATATCAGCGGAAGACAAAGTGCTGCTGGTTATAGAGGATGACTTGCGCTTCACCAAGATACTGATCGATAAAGCCCATGGTTTCGGGCTGAAAGTATTGGTTGCTATCAGTTACCTCGAAATTTTTGAAGCCATACAGAAGTATAATCCTATCGCCATAACACTTGATGTTAATATGCCGGAGTCGAATGGCTGGAAGATACTGAAAATGATGAAGAACGATTTGAGCATGCGCCACATCCCTATACACTTGATATCGGGCGAAGAAAACAAGGTAATGGCGATGAAGCTTGGGGCGAGGAGCTTTAGTATGAAGCCGCTTTCAAATAGTTCGCTCGATGAATTGATTTCGGGCATTGTTAAGTTCCACGATCAGCGACGGAAGAAAATACTCGTTATCGAAGACAACGAAACCGAGCTGCAACATTTGATTGAAATGTTGTCGGGCGATGAAATCGAGGTTTTTGGGTCAGCAACCGCAAAAAAGGGACTGGCTATATTGAAAAAGGAGTCGTTTGATTGCATCGTGCTCGATTTCGTTCTTCCAGATGCTAACGGGCTTGACCTGCTAAATAAGATTAATTCGGTGAAACAGCCGCAGACTACCATCATCCTGCATTCGGCGAGGGATTTTACCCAAAATGAGCTGATCTTGTTAAAACGATTAAACCACAAGATCATTACCAAAACCGCTTCGTCAGATGCTTACCTGTTGGAAGAAATATTAACATTGCTTCACGTCGACATGAAGGCGATCAATAAAGAAAATCTTGATTTGATCAACAGCATAAGGGTGAATAATGATGTTCTCGATAACCGGAAAGTGTTGGTGGTTGACGACGACGTACGAAACCTGTTTGCACTAACGGCTGTTTTTGAACGTTCAAATATCGAAGTGATCACAGCGGAGAGCGGAAGGGAAGCGTTGGAGATATTAAACAGTGATAAAAAAGTGGATATTGTGCTGATGGATATCATGATGCCAGAAATGGATGGTTATGAAACGATCCAGATCATCCGTAAGGAGCCGAAACATAAAAACCTCCCTATCATAGCAGTTACCGCAAAGGCGATGCTGGGCGACAGGCAGAAATGTATTGCTTCGGGAGCTTCGGATTATATCACTAAGCCTGTAAAAACAGACCAATTATTATCTTTGATGCGCGTTTGGCTTATAAAGTAATAACCGGGCAGGTTTTAAGTTGAAAGTCTTAAGTCAAAGTCTAAAGTCAATTTTGCGCTTTCTGACTTAAGACTAAGGACTTTCGACTTTAGACTTAACTCAGTGCATTTGCAACGATTTGATTACAAAAATAAAACAAATACGACGGTTATTAATTTTAGACTTAGCAACGCGACACAAACCCTATGACTCCGGACACAGCTATTAAAATTCTGCTGGTTGATGACAATGAGAATAACCTGGTGTCGATGGAAATCGTACTGGAGAGTGGGCAATACACCTTTTTCAGGGCCAATTCGGGCCGGGAAGCACTAAGAATTCTTTTGCATGAAGACGAATTTTCGCTGATCCTGCTGGACGTGAAAATGCCCATAATGGACGGGTATGAAACGGCAGAATTGATTTACCAGCGTGACAAATTAAAACATATCCCCATCATCTTTATCACCGCCCACGATTATGAGGAGGAAGCGATGTTTAAAGGTTACCAGGCGGGAGCGGTTGATTTTATCAGGAAACCCTTTAAGCCTGAGATCCTCCGCTCCAAGGTCTCGGTTTTTGTCGAGTTGTACAAAAAGAACAGGCTGTTAAGGCAACAGGAGCTGCGGCTGCAGGAGATCAATAACGACCTGATGGTACTTAACCGAGATCTGGAACACCGGGTACTGGAGAGAACTATTGAGCTGGAAAACCTGAACAAAGAATTAAAGGCATTAAACCTTTCAAAGGACAAATTTTTATCGGTTATATCGCACGATCTCCGAAATCCGCTTACCTCGTTGCTGTTATCATCGCAAAACCTCAACAGCAATATCGATAACATCAGCACCAAGGATATTAAAATGTACGCCGGTATCATTCATCGTACATCAAATAAAATATTGCAGCAGTTGAACGAGTTGGTTGACTGGGCTAAAAAACAACGCGAAAAAACAAATTTTAACCCCGAAAAACTGCTGCTTTACAAAGGAATTAATGAGTCGCTGGAATTGTTAAAAGCCGGCGCTATACAAAAGTCCATCAAATTTGATAACCAGATCCCGGACGATATTTATATCCATGCGGATTCGCTTATGTTAAGGTCGATACTACAAAACATTGTTACCAATGCCATTAAATTTACTCCCCGCGGTGGGGGCGTGATACAGGTTACTGCCAATCCGCGGGAGTCAATGGTTGAAATATGTGTTCAGGACAATGGCGTAGGCATGTCGGAGGAAACCAGGCGCCGGCTGCTGAGCGATGTTGCCTCTCCTTCATTTTTAGGTACCGAACAAGAGCAGGGCTCAGGCCTCGGTTTTATATTGATAAAAGATTTCGTCGCCCAGCATGGCGGGGCTATCGATATTGAAAGCGAAGAGGGCAAGGGCACTTGTTTTAAGTTTACTATGCCATTGAGTAACTGAGTTAAGCCTCAAGTCGAAAGTCTTAAGTCGAAAGTCAGCAATATCTCGTTCTCGCTCCGGGTAAGGGAAGTGTCCGTGGCGACTTATCCCTTTTGGCCTAAATCGCTCTCATTTTGTTGCCTTTCGGATCGTGCGTTACTTCAGCCAATCCAACATGTTCCATCAATGGTGGGATATACATGCCAAAGCGCCCGCGCAGTCCCTTTTTTAAACCATACCAGCCACCAACAGGATTGTTCTCTGATCGTCCCCAGGCTTCCACCGTGCCTTCTTTAGCCGGTTTTTGTTCATCGGCGCTGCCAAGCTCCATCCAGTCACCGTGTTTTTTTAGCATTTCGTGCAAATCGGCAAGGCATCGGTAATCGTAATGCAGCACTGTTTTGCCTACCGTGCAAACCAGTATTTCTTTGCCATCTTTTACATCAAAGTGCATCGTGTACTCTGACGATAGCGGCGGGGTTTTTAATAATGTTGGATTGTCTTTTGTTCCGATCTTGTTTTTCATATATAAACTAAAGTGTAAGCTTAAAAAATAGGGCTGGAAGACCCGACCAACGTTAAAAATTCCTGGGCTGGAGGTGCTTCAGGCCCGCTGGCTTTTAGCTGCTGTTGAAAGGTTTGAAAAGAAACCAGGTCAAAAAGCACCTGCTGGTACTCGTCTTTTTCAAAAAAAGCCGTATGTGTAAAGGTCTTCCCGTCGGCGCCAAGGCAAACATGGTAAAATATGCCGGGATGATCCAGCTGTCGCAGATCGGCCATTACTCTTTTGATGTTATTCTGGTTTTGTTCAGCATAACCGGCATTTGACGTATAGATTACTCTTACTATTTTCATGACTTTTCTGTTTAGACGATTTAGTGAGATGAAACGATAGGCTCGTTGGTATTTTTTTCTAAGTATTTTTCCATAACCTGCCGGTCGTATTCCAGGTGGTGCAGTTGCAGTTCCGAAGCTTTTGATTTAAACGGATCAAATTCCCTCAAAATTTTTGCCCGGAGATTGAATAAATGTTTTTTTGACCCGGTTTCAGCCTGTTGCGCAAGCTCAATTTTCATTAATTCCTGTTGGGTATTTTGTTGAGGATTAAAAATGCCGTTCAACTCCGAGCACTGGTGGCAAACGCCATTTTTATTGATCAGGGCACACCTGCCGTCAAAAATTGAGATCATTTTGGTGCGGCCTGCGTTTAGGTAGTACTTGACCATCGCGTCAGTAGCGTTTAAGATGGTCGCCATCTCCGCCACTTTAAATTCGTACACCTCCTTTAAAAAGATGCAGAGCTGCTGCTCAAGCGGCAATGATTTTGAAATACAGGTAAAGCAAAATGCAATATGCTCCTTCGCTTCAAATTGCCCATTCGGCGAGGTCGTCCTGATGTTCATCGCCTTTTCAAAAAAAGCCTCGTCGGCCAGGGCTGAAGCCCGGGCAATATCGGTGACATTTTCAGGCCAGCGCCTTTGCGCTCGGAGATTATCCTTTGCCAGGTTAGTGGCGATGGTAAACAACCAGGTTTTCAGGCTGCTTTCTCCTTTGAACGACAGTAGTTTATCACAAGCTTTTAAATAAGTATCCTGCACCAGATCCTCGGCATCGGCGACGCTTGCGGTAATCCTAAGGAGATAGGATTTTAGTTTCCCTGAGTTTATTTCAAACTCGCGGTTCAGGTCGTCGATGCCCATGGTTGTATAGTTTTTTAATCACCCTAATCATTGCCTAAACTTACCGATTTAAATTATTGCGATAAAAATTTACTGGTATTTTATTCCAATTAGCGGAAATAGTTCCCCGAACCTGGCCACATTTTCACACTAAAATCTTATTACATACTTGATTATTAGTTAAGAACGACATTGGCACCAGGTTTGAATGATAATGATCATAAATATTCACCATTAGATAATAACAGTCATGAACGACGATCGCAATTCGCTTCTTTCAGTTGGTCAAAATATCCGCATATTGCGGTTAAAGTCGGGTTGGAGCCTTAGGGACGCCGCCCGCCGGCTGGGTATTTCTACTTCAGCATTATCGAAAATAGAAACCGGGGTTACCGATGTTAACCTGTCGCGCCTGGAACAAATTGCCCATATTTTCGGGGTTAATTTAGTGCAGCTGTGGGTACTTGATTTTGAGGAAGTTGCCCAAAAGGAAACTAACTTAAATATCGCCAAAAAGAAAGTTTCGGACCTTGAGTCTGAAATAGCAGCCTTTCAGCGCAAGGTAATATTGCTTTACGAGAAACTGAGGCAGCAACCCGCAAACCTGCAGCATGCTCATAGTTAACACTCGTTAAATTTGAATTAGCGGAAAGAAAACAGCAACTTCGGTTGCCATTTCGCTTTCCTAATGAAACAAGATCAGTATTTGATTTTTTTCCGGCGTTTCAGTGCGCCGGTTTTCGTTTTCGCCTTATTGCTGTTGATATGCAACGGTGGTAATGCACAACAATCTGCAAACTTTCCCCTCAAATTCAGCTCAAACAAACGGTATTTAACCGACAGCAAAAACAAACCCTTTTTGATCAAGGAGATATCTGCCTGGGGCCTGATACAGGCTGTACCCGAGGCAGATGAGTCCGCGTACATGGATAGCATCAAAAAGAAGGGTTTTAATACGGTGATGGTGAGCATCATCTCGTACGACACCCGCTTTGCCGGCGACCCGCCCAACTGGCAGGGTATTAGTCCATTCAAGACCAAATGGGACTTCTCCACCTATAACAGCGCGTATTTTGAACATGCAGACCGGTTTTTGCGAATGGCCGGCGAGAAAGGCATATTGGTTTTATTGGTGCCCTGCTACCTTGGTTACAAGGGCGACCCGAACCAGGGCTGGTGGCCGAAGGTGTTGAGTAAAAACAATAGCGTTGACAAAAGCTATCTGTATGGTAAGTTTTTGGGCGAGAGGTATAAAGATTTCAACAATATTATCTGGATAGCCGGCGGCGACAACAGCGGTACCGGGGAACTGTATGCCCACATGGCCACCATCGTAAAGGGAATAAAGCATTTTGACAAGGAGCACCTTTGGACCGGGCATTTTGAATCAACCAATACCTGGTCAACATCAAACACTTTGTATGCGAAGTATATTGATATTGACGGATTGTATGAATGGGTGGAGACCGATCTTGGCAAAAACGCACCCCAGTATAATGCCGATCTAAAACAATATGCAAAGGGCAAAATGATCATCCAGCTCGACCAAAGCTACGAGCATGATATTCCGCACAAGGACGATAACGAAAATTACCAGTGGATACGCCGGAAAAATTACGACGGTTTGCTGAGTGGCTGTGCCGGAACCAGCTTTTCGCCGGGCACTAAAGGAAATCCCGGTTATTATTTTAAAAGCTGGCAAGAGTTGATGAGCACCGAGGGCATGGACGAAGCGATGCACTGTTTCGAGGTTTTTAAATCGAGAGCCTGGGAAAAATTAGTGCCGGACACCGGAGACCAGGTAATAAAAGCCGGGAGGGGTGAATACGGTAAGATCGACTACGTATGCGCCGCAAAGGCATCGGATAATAGCACCTATATGGCCTATTTACCTGTGGGAAAGGGATTAACGATTGATCTGGCCGCTTTAAATGTCAGGACCGTAAACGCCTGGTGGTACGACCCTCAAAGCGGCGAGGCATGGGTGATCGGGATATTACCGGCAGACAAGATACAACAATTTGAAGCACCAACCGATGAAGACTGGTTACTGGTGATTGATAATGCCGCCTTAAGGATGCCAATGCGGTAAGATCGCCGGAAGGCTTTTTTCTACCCCACACGCTTGCTATAGTTCAATATCGCCCAGCTGTTAAAAAATATAGCGAAGCCGATGATGATAAAAATATGATAGCGTATATCGACAAGGCTGCTGCCCTTTAGCACCACCATGCGCATTACTTCGATAAAATAACTTACCGGGTTAAACCGGGTAATCCATTGCGCCCAGGTGGGCATACTTTCGATGGGGGTGTACAGGCCGCTCATCAGGTTAAAGATCATCGTTACAAAAAACGATACCAGCATGGATTGCTGCTGCGTTTGCGCATAAGTTGAAAGCAATAGCCCGAGGCCCAAAACTGCCACCAGGTAAATGGATGCAAATGCATAAACCGTCAAATAGCTACCCACCGGCACAATGCCATAAACCACCCGCGCGATAATCAAACCGATAGTGAGCACGCTGAGCGCCAGCAGCCAAAAGGGGATAAGCTTGCCTAATATAAACTGGTATTTTTTAATAGGGCTTACATTGATCTGCTCGATGGTGCCCATTTCCTTTTCGCGTACAATGTTGTTTGAAGCGAACGAAGAACCGATCATAGTAACCAGCATCACCAATATCCCCGGCACCATAAAGGCCTTGTAATTCATGTGCGGGTTGTACCAGTCGGCCGAGGTAACGTCAATGGTAGGCTTTGGGTTCATGCGCGGGGCCCGTATCCATTGCATCCTGACCTGCTGGTTATATTCGGCGATGATCTGTTGCAAATAAGCGCCGCCGAGTCCCGCCTTTATCCCGTTGATGGCATCAACGGCTACAAATAAAGTTGATTCGTTATCTTTTACAAGGTCGCGTTCAAAGTGATCCGGTATTTCCAGGATCAGATCCGTATTATCTGTTTCGATCGCGTTTAAGCCTTGTTTAAATGACGGGCTGTAATCCCTTAGCCTGAAATAACCGGACGACGTGATCTTTTCGATCATCTGCCGGGAATAATCCGAATGGTCGTGATCCACCACGCCAAGGTTAATATTTTTGATCTCGTAGTCGGCTGCGGCAGGCAGTATCAGCAACTGGATAGTCGGCATGATAAATAAGATCACGATGATTGCCGGATCGCGGAATATCTGCTTCAGCTCTTTCTGCAATAAAAATTTTAACATTCTCATGCCAGCCTTATTTTAAAGTTACGAATACTGATACCCAGCAATGCGGCGGTCATGCCTATCAGTATCAGCGTTTCCTTCCAAACGGCGCTAAAGCCCAGGCCCTTTATCATGATGTCTTTAATAATGATATAATACCATTTGGAGGGTACCACGTTGGATAATATCTGCAGGGGCAGCGGCATGTTTTCGATTGGGAACAGGAATCCGCTGAACAATAGCGTCGGCAAAAACAAGCTCATCATCGAGGCAAACATGGCCGCCTGCTGCGTTTTGGCGCTGTTGGAGATGAGAATACCTACTGAAAGCGACGTGATGGTGAACAGCGTGCTTTCCGCCATCAGCAGGGTCAAACTGCCGCGGATTGGAACGTCCAAAACATACACGCTTAATAATAATATGCTGATGATGTTAAGCAGTGATACAAACAGGTAGGGGACGGTTTTGGCGATAATAATCCGGAAGGGCTGCAATGGCGAAACAAGAATCACCTCCATAGTGCCCATTTCTTTTTCCCTTACGATGGCTATAGAGGTCATCATGGCACAAACCAGCATCAGCACCAGGGCCATTACACCCGGAACGAAGCCGTAAGCGCCCTTTAGCTCGGGGTTGTACAGCATGCGCACCTGTGCCTTGATGGTGTAAGGCAACTGCTGGTTTTGGTTTAAGGATTGCTGGTAATCGTTAATGATGGCTGCCGCGTAGTTGGTAAGGGTGTTAGCTGTATTTGGGTCGGATGCATCGGCGATCAGTTGAATTTGCGCATGATTGGTATGCAAAAGCTCGAAATTGAAATTTTCGGGGAAAACGATGGCCATCCTTATCTTGCCCCGCCGGAACGTGGCTCCGATATCTTTATACGAATGCACATTTTTTACCAGGTTGAAATAACGGCTGGCGGCTATTTCATCCGATATGGCCAGCGTGGCCACATCTTTCGACTGGTCAAAAATGGCAATATTTGAGTTTTTAACTTCGTTGGTGAGCGCGAAGCCGTATAAAATGATCTGCACAATGGGCATCCAGATCAAAATAAACAGTGTGCGCCTGTCCCTCCAGATATGGAGCCACTCCTTTTTAACGAAAATCAAAAATTGTCTCATTTCCTATAAATTACCCTTTTTTAACCGCAAAGGCCACAAAGAGTAGCGCAAAGTGTCGCAAAGAATTTTTATAACATTTTTCACCAACATTTTGGCTTTGTGGCCTTTGTGAAACCTTTGCGTCCTTTGTGGTTAAAATTCCGCCGGCAAGGATTCAAATTAATCTCCACGTCTTGCTTTCCTCGCTAATTGCAAAAACACTTCGTCCATCGAGTTTGCCGAATAATCTTTCATTAATTCCGCAGGCGAACCGATAGCGTCCATCCTTCCATCAACCATAATGGACACCCGGTTGCAATATTCCGCCTCGTCCATATAGTGCGTGGTTACAAAAATCGTTATACCCCGTGCGGATGCTTCATAGATCAGGCCCCAAAACTCCCTGCGGGTAACCGGGTCAACGCCACCGGTTGGTTCATCCAAAAAAACAATCGCCGGGTCGTGCACGATGGCGATGGAAAAGGCCAGCTTTTGTTTCCAACCCAGGGGCAGGTCGCGCACCAGTGTTTTTTCCTGGCCATCCAGATGCAGTTGTTTGATCAGCATGGCGCTTTTCTGCTTGATGCGTTCATCACTTAAACCATAAATTCCGGCATAAAACCGGATGTTTTCTGCAATTGTCAGATCCTCGTACAACGAGAACTTCTGGCTCATATACCCGATGTTTTTTTTGATCTGCTCGTTCTGCTTAAAAACATCAAAGCCTGCCACCGTTGCCGCGCCCGAACTGGGTAAAAGCAAACCACAAAGCATGCGCATGGCCGTGGTTTTCCCGGCGCCGTTTGCACCCAGGAAACCAAAGATCTCACCCTTCTCCACTTCAAAAGTGATGTGGTCCACGGCGATAAAGTCGCCGAAGCGCTTGGTGAGGTCCTTTGCGGTTATAACTTTTTCGGTTGCCATTTTAATTGGTCATCAATGCCATAAAACAGTCTTCAATGTTTGGTTCGATGGGTTTTATCTCCACATCCGTATAGCTCCCCTGTTGTGCAATGCTCTCCAGCTTTTGTTTGCTGTTTTCCTGCGTTTTAAAAACTACGTGGTGGTATTGCCCAAAGGGATAACAGCTTTCAACCGACGGATGCTCGTTTATCGAGTTCATCAGCTTGAACATCTCGTTTGCCCTGATGGCCCATAGCGGTTTTTTAAACTGGCTGATAATGGCCTTTGGGGTATCCACCGAAAGCAATTCACCTTTTTGAATAAGCGCCACCCGGTCGCACAGGCTGGCTTCGTCCATATAGGCAGTCGAAACCAGGATGGTGATACCTTGCTGCTTCAGCCGGTGCAGCATTTCCCAAAATTCTTTGCGCGACACGGCATCAACGCCCGTGGTAGGCTCATCCAAAAACAAAACGGATGGTTTGTGTATCAGCGCGCAGCTCAAAGCCAGCTTTTGTTTCATCCCGCCTGAAAGGGCGCCTGCCTTGCGGTCTTTAAAAGGCTCTATCTGCTGGTAAATGTCTTTTATCAGGTCGTAATTCTGCTCGATGGTGGTGTTGAAAATAGTCGCAAAAAATTCCAGGTTCTCCTGCACAGACAGGTCCTGGTATAGCGAGAACCGGCCAGGCATGTAACCGATGCGGTTGCGGATCTGTTTAAAATCCTTCACCACGTCAAATCCATCAACGGTAGCTTTACCGCTTTCGGCCAGCAGGAGGGTGGTCAGGACGCGGAACAAAGATGTTTTGCCAGCGCCATCGGGGCCTATAATACCAAATATCTCGCCGCGCTCAACGGTAAATGAAATACCCTTCAAGGCTTCCACCACCGCTTTTTTGGTGTGATAATTCTGAACGATATTTTCAACTACGACGGGCTGCATTCTATTTAACTGTTTCGATATTTTTTGTTCTTGCCTTCGTTCGCCTCACCCAACCCTCTCCAAAGGAGAGGGCTTTTGATTGTGAAAGGCCTCGCTTTTTCCTTATTTAAGCCCCTCTCCTTTGGAGAGGGGTTTGGGGTGAGGCTTTTAAAACTTTACTTCGCCATACATCCCTATTTTCAGGTAGCCGTCGTTTTTCACGTGAATTTTTACCGCATAAACCAGGTTGGCGCGCTCGTCCTTGGTTTGGATGGTTTTGGGCGTAAATTCCGCTTTGTCCGATATAAAGGTGACTACTCCGGGATAGGTACGATAAGTGGTAGCCGTACTGTCGACCAAAACCTTCACGTTTTGACCCAGTTTTACCTGTGCTACTTGTGTCCCCGTAATATAAACCCGCAGGGTGATCACCGACAAGTCGGCGATCTTGTATAAAGCTTTGCCCGCGGCAGTTTCTTCGCCGGCCATGGCATATTTGGTTAATACCGTACCGGTTATTGGGTTTTTGATATTGGCGCGCTTCAACTGGTCCTCAATTTGGGCAACCGATTGGCGCAGCGGTTTCGACTCGCTGAGCACCGAGCTGTTTTGTGTACCGGTTGTGGTTTCCTGTACTTTTATTTGCTGCTCGTTAACGGCCATTTGTTTCTTTAGCACATCTATCTGGTTGTTCAAATCATCCAGCTGCTTGGTTGTTGCGGCATCAGCCTTAATCAGTCTTTCAGTGCGGTCGCGTTCCATTAGGGCATTGGCCAGTTGGGTTTTTTGAACAGCTATCTGATCATGCAACAGCTTGATCTGGGGTGCAACATCCATTGTTTTTTCGTGCAAAGCGCCAATGGAAGCTTCGACCTGTGCCTTTTGCAATTGCAGCGGGATGGAATCAATCTCGCCCACCACACTGTCTTTTTTCAACACCGAGCCCTCGTCCAGGTTTAACGACATGATCTTGCCGGGAACTTCAGAGGAAACGATCACTTCATCAGCCTCAAAGGTCCCTTCGGCGTCGGAAATGTTATTGTTCGAACTGCAGCCCGCCAATATAGCGGGTAGCAGGGCAAGGTATAGTAATATCCGGGTTTTCATCTATAGGTTATCTAATGCGTTTATTAATTGTTGATCCTGATATTTCCGATGGTGTTTTGGTAGCTGAATTGTTCCTGCAGCAATTGCATTTCGTGCAGGATGCGGTTTTGCCGCGCCTGGTCTTCCGCATTTACCTGGGTAATATAGTCGTGAGCGCTTAATACGCCATTCTCCAGCTGTACGCTTGCTGCTTTTTTAACCGATTCGCGCATGGCAATGATCTGGTCGTCGGTTTTCATCAGTTGTTGATATTTGGCGATGTCGGCATTTTGTTGTTTTTGCGCGAGGCTGGTATTGAACAGGAAAGTTTCTTTTTGAATATCGAGCGTTTGTTTGTTGATATCGAGTATCCGCCGCTGGTTTTTCAAGGTGTACAGGCCGCCAAGGTTCCAGGTAAGTTTTAAGCCGCCGATGTAATAACCGGCAAAATTATTATCCAGAAAATTTAATGCGGGCCGGCCATAGCCGCCCTGCACAAAAAGCCCGAACCTGGGCAGCAATTGCGCTTTTAACAGATTGTATTGCAGGTCGGCGGATTTCTTTTGATAATCATAGGACAATAGTTCCGGCCGGCTAACGGTGTCGGCGCTCATCGGCGCGGCAGGTTTTTCAAGAACCGCATTATCATCAAGCGGCTTATTGATAAATACGCTCAGCATATCCAGGTAAGCTTTTTTGGCAGCCAGCAATTCAATTTTTGATTGATCGGTTTGCAGCAGCTGTGCCTGCAGCTCGTCAGCGCTGCTGCGGTAGGCCACGCCGTTGGCCACCATTGCTTTGGTTTTATCGAGGCCGTTTTGCACATCCTTTTGCAGCAGACTGTTTTGTTTTAGTTGTTCGTCGATCAATAAAGCGCCGAAAAACAATTGGTTTACCCTGTCGTAAAGGGCATAAAGCTGCACCTCGAGACTTTGCTGCTGAATCACCTCATTGGCCTCTGCGGTTTCTTTTTGATTTTTGATCACGCCGCCGTCATAGATCACCTGGTCAAGCTCGCCATATATTTTATACTGATCTTTACTGTAATTGGGCAGTGTGAAACCTTTAACAGGAATGGTAAACGGAAAAGTGGTAACAGCGGATTGATAAGTAGCTTGCCCGTTAACGGAAAAGGCGGGCAAGTAACCTTTTGACGCGTTGGATACCGAATATTCTTTGGTTTTGGTGATCAGGTCCCGCTGTTTGATCAAAGGATAGTTTTTGCGCGCCAACTGGTAACACTCCTGTATCGTTAGTGATTGTCCTTGCGCTGCGGGTACAAAAGCGCATGCCACTAATAACAGTACCATGCGTGTAAACCATTTTTTGCTGCTTTCGCGATGAATAGCCATAGATATTGAGGATTTTAAAATCTTCATATATGGATGATCTGTGTGAGCCATAAGGGGATCAATTTTTTGCGTTCTTCAACAATTGCGCGGAACTCCGCATCGCCTAATGCGCCGGATCTTAGCAACAACGGCCTGGCCAGGAAGGGAAAGATGATCATGCCGATCATGTTCATCATGATGTTTACCGGGTGAAACTTCATTTTACCTTCTGTATGCAGCGCCGCGAGCTGTTTTACAAAGTACGAGTTGAGAAACATTTTGCCGTTGTCGGTCATAATAGGCAAACGTTTTGCGCCCGACATCAGCTCGTTCACGATAAAAAGCGGGAAATCGGGGTTTGCAATCAGCAGCTCCAGGTAATGGTCGACAATGCTTTCAATTTTTGCGGTGATGGTAGTGCTTTCGTCGTAGATGATCGGCCTTATCTTTTCAAAAAGCTTTTGAATGGTTTCGGTCATGATCAGCTCAAACAACTTCTCCTTACTGCGGAAATAGTAGTTAACCAACGCAAGGTTAATATTAGCTTCTGCGGCTATATCGCGCACTTTGGTTGCGGCATAGCCCTTTTGGGTAAATACGCGCCGGGCCGCTTCTTTTAGTTTTTCTTCTGTCGAGATGTCAATCGGGTCTTTGGGCATTGCATTCAAATTCTGTGCAAACCTAAGTTAAACAGTTTAATTAAACAAGTGTTTAAAACAATTTGTTAAATTGTTTGCTCCTAATGCTGATTTCTATTTAAATGTTCATTAATTATTGAGGAAAGTTTATAAAACTTTTATGGTGAAATGCTCTTATACTAAACAGAAGATTACATTGCAAAGTGAATCTAATGATCCCGGCACACACTTGGAAGCAGTTAAAAAATGATTTTATAAAGGAATCGTAGAGACGCGATGCGTCGCGTCTCTGATCGAATGATTGGATTTTTCATAAATGGACTATACCGCCAGGTCAAAGACGCGATGCATCGCGTCTCTACAACGTACAAATAAAAAACATGCCATTTTTAAGCAGTTTCTCAGTAATCGTTTGTTTACAAAAAAACAATTCTGTTTCTCCCTGAAAGCCGATACAAGTCACTTATAATACTGATAAAGGTCATTTTTAAGCTGAGCCTGGTATCTCATTTTTGTACAGTAAAATTTTATAAACCAATAAAAAACCAAAGCATGGAAGCATTAGTTCACCGCGGAGCCGGCAAAAAGGCCAGGGGAGAAAGACCGGAACCGGTAATTGTAAAATCGACAGATGCAATTAAAACCGTTAAAAACGAAACCATGAAAGCATTAGTTTATCACGGCGCCGGCAATAAGGCCTGGGAAGAAAAACCAAAACCGGTGATTCTAAAACCTACGGATGCCGTCGTAAAAATATATAAGACCACTATTTGCGGCACCGACCTGCACATTATGAAGGGCGATGTGCCTGCGGTTACCGATGGCAGGATCATCGGACACGAGGGGGTCGGTGTGATTGAATCGGTGGGCAGCGCGGTAAGCAACTTTAAGCCCGGCCAGCATGTGCTCATCTCGTGTATTACTTCCTGCGGCAAATGCAGTTATTGCAAAAAGGGCATGTACTCGCATTGCGAAGACGGCGGTTGGATATTGGGCAACCTGATAGATGGTACGCAGGCCGAATACGTGCGCATACCGCATGCCGATAACAGCCTTTATCCCATCCCCGCCGGGGCAGATGAAGAAGCATTGGTGATGTTAAGCGACATTTTGCCTACAGGCTTTGAATGCGGTGTATTAAACGGCCGGGTTAAGCCGGGAGATGTGGTGGCAATAGTTGGCTCAGGACCGATAGGCCTCGCGGCTTTACTAACCGCGCAGTTTTATTCGCCATCGGAAATTATTATGATCGACAGCGACGAAAACCGCCTGGAGTTATCAAAAACCTTCGGCGCCACCGGGACGATCAACTTCGTAAAGGAAAACGCGATAGAAAAAATCAAAAGCTTAACAGAGGGCAGGGGAGTAGATGTGGCTATTGAAGCAGTTGGCGTACCGGCATCATTTGAGCTTTGCCAGGAAATTATTGCACCGGGCGGTGTTATTGCGAACATAGGTGTGCATGGCAAAAGTGTAGTGCTTCACATGGAAAAGCTATGGTCGCAAAATATAACCATTACCACACGCCTGGTGGATACCGTTTCGACCCCGATGCTGCTCAAAACAGTGCAGGGGAACAAACTGCAGCCCAGCCGGCTGATCACTCACCACTTTAAATTAAATGATATTATTAAGGCCTATGATACCTTTGGCAATGCTGCGAAGGAGAAGGCTTTGAAAGTTATATTGACCAACGAATAGAGATTTTGTGAGGTAGCTAATGGTCAATTTTAAACCGCCTCGGGCTCACCCCGGGGCGGCTTTTTTTTGCCCGATCATATAGTACAACTGCCGCTTGTTGACCCTAAAACGCAACGCCCCGCTTGTCATTTTTTAAATAGTTTGCGCAACGGTTTGGCCAAAATCATAGATTTGGGCGTTTATGAGTAAAAACATTCGGAAAAATACGAATACAGGAAACAATGAGCCCGAGGGAGGAGCCCCCAAGCCGCAGCGTAAAACCGTTGCCGCAAAGGCAAAACCGAAAGCGGTTTCAACAGAAAATAAATCTAAGCGGAAATCCAGCCCGGAAATTAAAGATCCGGCGTCCGAAATAAATCATTCCGCTCCCGATAGCTATCGGGACGACATTCCGCCTTCCGAAATAACCAAATCCGAAATCGAAAATCCGAAATCCGAAATTCCTATGGAAGTACACCACCACCCCCAACTAGAGCATAAACCCAAGCCTTTAAAAGAATACCTGCTGGAGGGTTTTATGATATTCATCGCCGTTATGATGGGCTTTATTGCCGAAAACGTAAGGGAATATATCGATAATAACGAGCATGTGCAACAACTGTGCGCTCAATTGGTACGGGATTTAAAGGCGGATACGGCCGAATTAAATAATGTAAGTATTCACACCGCCATTATTGCCAGGCAGAACGACACCCTGTTCAATATACTGCAACAACCGCTGGCTTCCGCCGATGCAAAAAAAATGCTGCTGCTTGCCGATGACTCGCATAGTATGTGGCCGTTTCACCCGACAGGTGGTGCCATTGAAGCCATCAAAAATGAACTGCATTTAAAGCAATTCTCCAATTCAGCTATCATATCCTTTATCGCGCATTATGAGGGCCATAGCCAATTGATGCATACGGCGCAGGATATTACACTGCAATACCAGCGTCTTTACATTGATCCGTTTATGCTGCAGCATTTCAACCCTCACGACGTGGATGATGCATTAAACCGCAGGCCGATCCGTAACGTACAGGCTCACAACCTTAACCAGGCCAATATGATGCAAATGGCAGGTGAAATGGCGCTGGTGCATGTAAACACCAATGAACAACTGCGTGATTGCGGGTGGCTGAAAAAAGATGCAACGGAATTGCTGCAATATGTGCAAAAGCATTTTGATATTCAATGAGTGGAAGGTGAACGGTTTTACCGCTTCACGTATCGCTCAGCTTTTCCAACCCTTCAAAGTCATCAATAATTGGCATTGGGCTTTGAAATTCCTTAATGGTTGTGCATGAAACTTACTTTTAAGCTTAGCCGAACTGCATTTTTAAGTGCTTTTGGTTTGATAATTTCGGCCCTGCGGAGACTGAAGCATATATAAAGCAATATACCTAAGCCCTGCTCCATCCCACAAAATAAACGTATTTTTAGCCATGCTAGCAACTATACTTGCCTTTGCGGCTGCAATCGTTTTTTTGATCTATTCGACAAGAGGCAAAGATCCCGTTGCCAATAATATTGGGGAGATAACGGAGCCTGAAGTTACAGAGGCCGATAAAGAAATCATGCAAAAAGTCGATCTCCATTACGGCAGGCGTGATTTTTCGGGGAACAATGATTATGTAGAATTTTCATTCAGCGCCCCTTTTGGCGAAGTTTTTAATATTGCGTGGCTAAACCCCAACCCGGCGATAAACGGCGATGAACTTTTTGGGATACTGGATCTACTGCATATTCCATACGATAAAGAATTGATATTTGATCAATACCAGGACGCTAACAACAACAGTGTAGAGATATTTCACAGCACCGGCGATGAGCAGGTTTTTGCTTATTTTGATCTTCAAAAAGACCCCGCCGATCAGAATGGGATGTTCTTTTTCGGCTTGAGCTGTAGATGCGAACAGGAAAAGATGATCCATGAGCTGCTGCTGGATATTTATCGGAAGGTGTTGACCTCATCGGCATTTAGTTTTGATATGCGCAACCATCCCTTGTACGACAAAACCTTCAGAAGCTATTCCTATTTTTATGAAGGCAATTACGATGAAAATAAAGTGCAGCTGAACCATCATAACCTGTGATCCAGGGGCGAAAAAAAGTGTTCAACCCCTAAACAAAAATGAACGCTTTTTTGAAAATGAATATTTTTTTTGATGCCGTTTGTGCGTGTTTCGAAGCCGTTTTGAATACGTTTTGCAATCGGTTTGAATGATTTTAAGGGGTTATTAATTGGCATCCAGCCCGTAGGGGCACCCGTGTGCTGTGAAATGATTGCTGTTGTAAAGCAATCAAATGTTGTGTAAAAGATGGTAGTAGGTCTACCACTGTCGCTGTGCAAGCGG
>OLLK01000050.1_pt1 | contig 84184 bp, 67 predicted proteins | sample 1604531 | NCBI WGS metagenome assembly OLLK01 (sample SAMEA104055722, study PRJEB20765) | soil metagenome | isolation source: soil | reverse complement strand
CTATTTTATAGGCTTTGCCGGCTTCTGCATGCAAGGTATAACGTGTGGGTATTGCCCTCCAGCTGCCCGTCCTCATAACCGATTGCCCATCAATAAATAGTTCGGCAGCGCCAACGCCCTCTAACTTAAATACAATTTCATCGCTAACGGTTGGCGTGTATATGGTTTCGTATTTTGCCGAAAAGTTTTCGAGGTTAACGCCCTGGGCAAACTGGTGTGCGCCCAACGTGGTAAGGGAAATAGGGTTAAGTAATTGATCGGTAATTACCGCCGGGTCTTCGAAGGTCCGGTTATTCCAGTAAGTTGCACGAATGCCCTGTTTGCCATCAATTGCTGACTGATCGAATCCGTTTAACGTAATTTTATCGTCGGTTAAATCGCAGGCCTGGTCGTAAATAACCTGGCCGGTACTTAATTTCTGCTTAATTCCATCTAAAATATTTATGGTATTAAGCGGTGTGCCATTATAATTCCCCCAAAGCATTTGCGAGTTATTTGCATTAGGGCCTATCACGGCAATTTTTTGTGAGGTTTTGCTGAGCGGTAAAATGTCATTTTTGTTTTGGAGCAATGTCATAGCCTCCCTCCCCATTTGAAGGGCAAGTTTTTGATGTGCTTCGGAGTTAACTACCGACATCGGGATTTTGGTCCAGGGTACAAGTTCATCTTCATCCATCTCGCCAAGCTCAAACCGCTGGGTCATCAGGCGGATTACGCTTGTATTGATATCCTTTTCTTTAATTAAACCATGAGCAACCGCATCCGGAATTTTATCAAATGCATAGCCTACACATTCCACATCGGTACCCGAAAGAACCGCTTTTGCAGACGCATGGCTTGCATCTGACGATGAGTGATGGCTGCGGTAAAAATCGGTTATGGCGCCGCAGTCAGAAACTACCAGGTATTTAAACCCCCAGTCATTGCGTAAAATTTGACCTAACAGCCGGCTATTGCCGCAGCAGGGCTCGTCATCTAAACGCTGGTATGCACACATAACTTCCCTTACATCAGCCTGTTGTACCAAAGCTTTAAATGCAGGAAGATAGGTTTCCCAAAGATCGCGTGGTTCTACATCGGTAATGTTTAACTGATGACGGGTTGACTCCGGCCCGGAATGCACCGCAAAGTGCTTGGCGCATGCCAGTAATTTACGATATTTGGCATTTGAAGGGCCTTGCAGGCCGCGTACAACCTGTATGCCCATAAGCGAGGTTAGATACGGGTCTTCACCGTAAGTTTCCTGGCCCCGGCCCCACCGGGGGTCGCGGAAAATATTCACATTAGGTGTCCATACAGACAAATCATGAAAGCGCTGGCTTTCCCCTTGCCTTTTATATTCATTATTTTTAGCCCGCGCCTCGTCAGATACGGCGTCGAAAACGTTGAAAACAAGCCGGTCGTCAAATGAAGCTGCCATACCAATAGGTTCAGGAAAAACCGAAACCGGGCCCTGGTTGGCATAACCATGTAATGCCTCGCTCCACCAGTTGAATTTTTTAATCCCCAATCTGGGTATAGCGTCAGAAACGTCTTTCATTAAGGTTACTTTTTCTTTAAGCGTCAGTCGGGCTACTAAATCTTTTGCCCTTATCGCTGACGGTAAATCAGGGTTTTGGTATGGTAGCTTTTGCGCAGTGGCAAATAGTGCGCATGCCATTAACACATGAGTAAGTAAATTTTTCTTCAGGTACATATTGTTTATTATAATCTGTGATTTTAATCGGCGGGTCAATTGTGGTTTAATGGCACAATTGACCATCAACCAACAATTGTTCAATCAATTTCGATCAAAAGTATTCTGAAAATAGAACTTGAGGTGCCACAAATGTTGATCAAATCAACACTTTGGTTGAAATATGCCCATTTGATCGGCTGATATGACTTAAACGCCCCGTCAATTTCAAAAACGCATGCCTGATAGTCTATAGATAGATAGCGAAATTTCAGGATTAAAATGCTAATTTTTTTTTCTGCAATCGATTGCCAAATCGAATTTAAACTTTAAATTTACCTTGGCTACCTCCACTAAACCTTTAGCCGGAGATAGCACTTTTATAAACCCTTGTTCTGTAAATTAAATAATTTGTACAATATCTTCCCATAAAGGGAATGTTTATACGATTTAAAAAGTAATAGCATTTGCCATGTTAAGTTACAAACTACAACTCAAGCGCATTACCGTTAAACGGATATTTTTTATTGGATTGATAGCGTCATTCAGCATCCCCTCGCAATGTTGCTCCCAACCTATACGATTTACCGTTTTGACTTCGCACGACGGTTTGCTCTCGAATACGGTTACAGCAATAATAAAAGACCATTACGGATTTTTATGGTTTGCAACAGCCGATGGCCTTGACAGATTTGATGGTTTGGAACATAAAGCATACCGTTTTGATCCGACAGACAAATCGGGCTATCGCTCCAAAGAAGTTACAAGCATGTACGAGGATGCGGCGGGGCAGCTTTGGGTAGGTACTATGGGTGGTGGATTGTATTTTCTTGACCGTGCTTATGACCAATTTCGAACCTACGCGGAGATATCCACACACGGATATCTCGCTAAAACCTATATTAAATCGATCTACGGCGATGCACATGGCCGGCTTTGGATTGGAACAATAGGAGGCGTGTGTGTACTTGATCCTAAAACAAAAAAGGAGACATTTTACAAATCCGACGAGCATAAGCCCGGGCGGCTCCATTCGGGTATCATATTGTGTATTTTTCGGGACAGTAAACAGCGAATGTGGATTGGTACAGATAAAGGCCTTTACCTGTACAATGAAGCGTTAAACAGTTTCATGGGCTTCCGGCACGAAAACAACGACCCCTCCAGTATCCCAAATGACGGGATTAATACTATCGCCGAATGTCAGCACAGGCTATGGATAGGCACTAACGATGGACTAAGCACACCATCGCCGGATTTAAAAACCTTCCGAAATTTCAGATATAATCCTAACGACGATAATACCTTGAGTGGCAACCTTATTTATAGCATAGCGGCGAACGGGAATAGCATATGGGTTGGTGCCGAGGGGGGTTTGAATATTGTAGATCCGGTTTCAGGAAAGGTTAAACGCTATAATCACGACGACCGGGATAAATTCAGCGTAAGCAGCAAATCTATCCGTTGCATTTATAATGATTTGCAGGGAATTTATTGGCTCGGCACCTACCAGGGAGGCGTTGACAAATATGATAGAAACCTTACATTATTTAATTCAAAGCAAAATAATGCCTACGATCCCGCCGGACTAAATGCACCATTTGTTTCCTCGTTCGCCGAGAATAAAGATGGGGATATATTCGTCGGTACCGACGGCGGCGGGGTTAATCTTTTTCATATGAAGAGCGGCTTGTTTAGCCATATTGCTATAAAAGCTAAAGAAAAGACCAATTCGGCAGGTCTTCCAATCTTAAGTATGATACTCGACCGTAATCAACAACTTTGGATTGGCACTTTCCAGGATGGCGTATTTATTTACAACACTAAAACAGGCCAGTACCACCAGTTAAGCGCTGGAAAAGGTATTGCACAAATTAACAATAACGAAATTTTCTGTTTTAAAGAAGATAGCAAGGGGAGAATTTGGATTGGGACCAATGGCGGCGGTGTAAATGTATTTGATCCCAAGACCAGGACTTTCTTAAAATATGTACCGAATCCCGTTGCTGCCGACGAAAGGCAGTTGCCTGTGAACGGTTACATCAGGGCCATCGAAGAAGACCGTGACGGAAACATGTGGATTGGAACCTGTGGTAGTGGAATTGCCGTCCTAAACCGAACCAGTCAAAAGTTTCGGGCGTATGATAGTAAGAATACCGGAATGTCAATTGATCGTGCTGTTTCACTCTTGGAAGACCACAGCGGCAACATGTGGATTGGCACTGCCGGAGATGGGTTATTTTGCTTTAATTCCAGCCGTAAAAACTTAATAAATTACTCGGCACCAGAAAATCTGCCGGATGCAGTGGTGCACAAATTGCTGGAAGACCACAGCGGCAACATTTGGGTCAGCACCGGTAAAGGAATATGCAAATTTAATACGGCGTTAAAAAAATTTACCAGGTATTCCGGTTCTAACGGCCTGCAGAACGACGCATTTATAGATGGATCAGGTATCCGAACGAGCAAGGGCCTGCTTTTTTTTGGCGGAGCAGAGGGTTTTAATTATATTGATCCCCAACAGGAAGTAAACCGTAACATTAACGTTCCGCCCGTTTTTCTCACCTCGCTGAAAGTAGACAATGATGTGGTACTGGCAGGCGACCATTCACCTCTTAAACAAGATATTTCGGTAGCGAAGCAAATAGATTTAGATTATAAACAAAATTTTTCAATCAGTTATTCGGCAGTCAATTTTACACTTCCCCAGCAAAACAAATACGCCTATTTCCTGAAGTCGTTTAATAAAAATTGGAATTATGTAGGATCTGCTACAACTGCGTACTATACCAATTTAGATCCGGGCAAATACCTGTTTATGGTACGCGCATGCAACAACGATGGGATATGGAACAATACCGGCGCACAAATCCGAATCATCATTCATCCGCCGATATGGATGACCTGGTACGCTTACCTGCTGTATACGCTGACAGCAGTTGGCACATTATTGCTAATCCGTCATAGAGGTATTAATAAATTGAAAGCCAAGCTAGCCATTGCGCAGGAGAGAAGGGAAGCAGAAAGGGTGCATGAACTCGACCAGTTGAAAATTAAGTTTCTCACCAACCTGAGTCATGAGTTCCGCACACCAATTTCGCTTATCATGGCTCCCGCTGATAAACTATTGGCAGAGCATAAAGACGATCAAACCACCGGACAGTTAGCAGTGATACGACGGAATGCCCGACGGCTATTGAATTTGGTAAACCAACTTTTAGATTTCCGGAAATTAGAAGAACACGAATTAACACTTAACCTTGGCGAAGGTGAGATAATTTCGTTCATAAGCGATGTTGTAGATTCATTTCATGATTTGTCTGAAACACGCGGCGTTGCGCTTTTATTTAATCCCCCGCACGAAAAGTTATTCGTGCGTTTTGATCACGACAAAGTAGAGCGCATCTTATTTAATCTTATTTCCAATGCCTTTAAATTTACATTGCCCGGTGGAACTGTTTCTGTCGATGTCGCACAACATCAAACATCACAACCCCATAAAACCGTTTTGGAGTTTAAGATAAGGGATAACGGCATCGGTATCGACCCTGACACTAAACAGTTAATATTTAAACGATTTTATCAGGTTGGGGGTATGGGTATAGGCAAAATAAACCCTGGAAGCGGAATCGGCCTTTCAATCACCAAAGAGTTTGTCGAAATGCACGATGGCAGCATATCGGTTGAAAGTGAAATTAGGAAAGGTTCGGTTTTTACCGTGTTACTTCCACTCGAGATTTTTGCGACCAGTTCTGCAAATGCTTGTATGTCGGTTAAGACAGTTGTCGATGAAAAAGTTATTTGTTCAAAAACAAATAAAAACCTGGCTATTACGGATGTGCCGGTAATTCTCATTGTGGAAGATAATGATGAGTTCCGTTATTACATTAAGGATCATTTAAAAACCCAATATAAAGTTGTTGAGGCATCAAACGGTGAAGAAGGTTGGGATAAAGCGCTGTCGTGCCACCCCGATCTGATCATAAGTGATATCACCATGCCGTATATGAACGGTATCGAATTGAGTAGAAAAATTAAGGCTGATAAACGTACAAACCACATTCCATTCATAATGCTTACGGCCCGAACCGGCGAAGATGAGCAGCTGAGAGGGCTTGAATCTGGCGCAAACGATTATCTGACAAAACCCTTTAATTTCGAGATTTTAAATGTGAAAATAAAAAATTTATTACAACTCAATACTTCACTTAAAAACACCTATACAAAGCAATTAAAAGTTGTCCATACTGACATGGAAGTCGAGTCGGGCAAAGAGAAATTTTTAAATAAAGTGATAAACTACATAGATAATAATTTAAACAATCCTAAATTTTCTGTTGTAGATCTGAGCCAGCATTTGGCAATGAGCCGGGGGGCGCTTTACACCAAAATATTTGAAGTTACCGGCCTGCCGCCCGTTGAGTTTATCAGGTCATATAAGTTGGACAGGGCAGCAATACTTCTTCTGAAAACTGATCTTACCATTTCACAAATAGCTTATGAAGCTGGTTTTGCCACGCCTCACTACTTTTCCCGTTCATTTAAAGATAAATTTAATATGCTTCCGACCGAATACAGAAGAGCGGAAAAAAATAGTGTGGTAGCATAAAACACGCCCAGGTTTTTTTTTCGGGTGAAGTGTTACTTCATTGAGTGAATGCCTGTGGCAGGCAATTTAAGGTTGGTTTTAACGTTGCATCTACCATATTATATTTGAGTATTTGTTCGCATACAGATGAAAATATGGTGCGAATAAATACCCAACATCGGTTAAAGGGCACCACCTCTTACCCGAAAGGTCGTTATGCAAAATTCGAAGGCTTTATTACCTTCCCTTTATGAAACTTCAACAGAAACGGTGCACCCAAACTACTCGAAACTTATCCAATCAACTTCCACATTACCACCGCCGTTTAATCGAACACGAAGATTTTTGACACCGGCGGGCGTAAATAAAATATTGTTTGTACAAACACTCCAATTATCGCCCTTTGGTATATTCACCTTCGCCAATATTCTTTCTGGTGCGCTTTCGGTACTTATCAACAAAGTACCACCCGTCGTCGAACGTGCATTTACATGAAATTGCTTTAATTTTTTGGTGCCGAATGAGACACTGTTGTATTTTACCCACGAATCGGATTTACTGAAAATGGTTTTCCAGCCTTTGAACTTATTCGCGGTGTCGATAAACGCAATTTCCACACCGTCTGCACTTTTAGCGCTAAACCTATCAATCTCAATTTTTTTTGTTGCGTTAGTTATACCAACCCCACGTAAAGTTGGGATTACCTTGCGGATAGTGCCATCTTCATTAAAAAACAAACTATCGGCCCTTACTGCCCGGTTTTTATCAAAATTTGGCGATAAATCATCATTATGATAAAACAGGTACCATTGGTTTTTAAACTCAATAACCGATTGGTGATTTGTCCAGCAGCCGGAAGCGGATTCATCCATCAACACTCCTGCATATTTAAACGGCCCCAACGGGTTGTTTGACATGGCGTATTCCAACCGCTCAATTTTATCGGCCACATGCGGATAGGTCATGTAATAAACTCCTTTACGTTCAAACAAATAGGGGCCTTCTTTTAGGCCTTTATCAGGGAAACCCTCCAGTTTTACAGGTTCGGAGTCCAGCTCAAGCATGTTTGCTTTAAGTTTTGCTCCGTATAAGTTTCCTTGCGCCCAATAAATGTATGCCTGCCCATCTTTATCAATTTGCACATTAGGATCGATACCATGAATGCCGGCAATCGGCGACGGCTGGGGAACAAACGGACCTGCAGGGTCATCAGCTATTGCAACACCAACTGAAAATCCCCTTGCGCCCCCGGGTTTTGCCGGGGCAGGAAAATAGAAATAGTACCTTCCCGCTTTCTCAATACAGTCGGGTGCCCACATGCTATAAGCTGCCGAATCGGCCCAGGGCACTTTGTTTTGGCTCACAATTACGCCATGGTCTGTCCAGTCGGTAAGGTTCGGCGATGAAAAAACATGGTAATCCTGCATACAAAACCAGCCAGATCTGCCGTGTCCGGGCGTAGCTAAAATATCATGTGACGGATAAAGATATACCTTGCCATTGAAAACACGCGCCGAAGGGTCGGCAGTAAATTGGCTCATTATCAATGGGTTTTGCGCCATCAAATAACTAGTAGAAAATATTAAGCCCGTTAACATCAGGCATTGCTTAAAATATCTCATCTTTCTAAATTTTCGGTTGTTTTAAGGATTATTACTTGAACAATAGTGGTGCAAAATGGTAAAGATCGTTCCTCCAAACGGGCCATGTATGCCCGCCCGGGTATTCGTAATAGGTATGATGTATGCCCAATTCGTCAAACTTGCCCAGCATAATTTGACCGTTTTTATATGCAATATCTTCTTTACCACCTTCGGACAACCAAAACAATTTCAGTTCACTATTAATCTTCGACCTGTTTTGCTTCATATAATCATATTGGGCATCGGCTATACTATTTTGCATCGGCACAATCCAACCGGAGCTGAATACCCCCAGGTATGAGAAATAATTGGTGTTATATACACCGGTGTATAGTGTATTGATGCCGCCCATGGATAACCCTGCGAGTGCACGGTCCGCACTTGTGTTCTTGACCCTATAATTATTTTCAATGAACGGTATGATACTTTGTTTCATTTCTGCCTCAAATGCCTTTAAGCCATTTACACCAAACGCCCCCGCGCCCAAATTGGCATCGGGCATTACAACCAGCATAGGTTTGGCTTTTTTCGCGGCAATCAGATTATCCAAAATCATATCTGTTTTGCCCTGGGTAGCCCATCCGCGTTCATCTTCGCCGCCGCCGTGCAGAATGTAAAGCACAGGGTATTTTTCGCTGATATTTGCATCGTAACCGGCAGGCGTATAGATATAAACCTGCCGCCACGATTTGGTAACTGTTGAGTAATATTTTTTTATCCGGATGTCGCCATGCGGTACATCTTTTTCGGCATAATAATCGCCCGCAGCAAACGGCATTTCAATACCACTGGCCATCCTGCCCATACCATAAAAACTTTCGCTTGCCGGGTCGGCAGTTGCAATGCCATCTATTAAAAGCGAATAATAATGAAAGCCTTCACTTATGGAATCCGTAGTTATATTCCAAAAACCGTCATTGCCCATTATCAGATCGTATTTTTTTCCCAAATCTATTTGCACCTTTTGGGCGTCAGGTGCCTTTATGTGGAACACAACATGGTGATTAGGCAAAATAAGCGGGTATTTTGCTCCTCTGATATTGGTGCTGGCAGGAACGCCTCCAGTGGTATCTTGGCTGATCGTTTTATCCTGCGCTTTGGCTTCAAAGCAAAACAGCAGCAATAAGTAAAAAAGATGAGTTAAGTTTTTCATTATTTTTATATTTCATTTTGTCCAGTTAAATTTTTGCATCCATTTATATATCGGCCCCATCCAGTCGTCCACGGGCAGGCCAAAAATAAAACCGTGACCTCCTTTCGGATAGATTAACAGCTCGGCCGAAACATTACTATGCCTTAACTTTTCATAAAAGGCAATACTATTGTCCACATCAACTAATTTATCGTCGCCTGCATGGGTAATATAAGTGGGAGGTGTGTTGCTGTTAACCTGTAACTCATTCGAATAAAGTTCAATAGTGGCTTTAGAAGGATTTTTGCCTAATAAGTTCTCGCGGGAGTCGTGATGCGTTAAGCCGTCCTGCATACTGATGACCGGGTAAACCAGGATCAAAAAATCAGGCCGCAAGTTTGTGTTGTTTTTATTTTCAATCACTGCTTTCTGAAAATGAGTAGCCACAGTAGCGGCTAAGTGACCGCCGGCGGAAAATCCCATTACACCGATCCTATTGGTGTCAATCCCCCATTTTTTGGCATTTTCGCGTAGTATCTTAATTGCTTGCTGAGCATCCTGCAAAGGGCCTATCGTTTTATCAACCATAGTCGAATCATCGGGCAATCGGTACTTAAGCACAAAGGCAGCTATACCTTTTTTTATGAACTCCTTAGCAGTTCGGACGCCTTCACCTTGATAGGTCAGCACTTTGTAGCTTCCGCCGGGGCAAATAATAACTGCAGTTCCGCTGGCTTTTTCCTTTTCAGGCAAATACACTTCAAGCAAGGGGTTTGCAACGTGGTAAATAATCCCTGGCATTAAACGTCCTGATGGTGGCGTTGTATGGCCTATTCTGGAATTAGGTATAGCACCGGAGTATAAACTTACCGTATCCTGCGTATAGCTAAATGTGCAACACCCGGTGGAAAATAGTAAAGCTATTATTAGGGTTTTCATCAGGAAAATTGGCAAACTATCTATCGATTGGCTTTTATTTTCGAAAAATCATTATTTTCACAAACATCAATCAGTTAATCGATAGTTGTGCAAGGTAAAATGAATGCCGATTTTAAAATAACACTGATTAATACAAATGCAACACTTGTGTTTATAATCACATAGAAGCTGCATTAAAGAAGGCCTTATTTATCATTGCTCACCCGGAAATAATCGAAGTCGGCATAACCTCCTGTAGCTTTTGTGGAGTAGTTAAAAAGGCCAAACCGATAACCCATAAAGTGTGGCAGCGTATAGGCCATTTGGAGTGTAGAACCGATTGATATCCAGTTGCTGCCGTCAAGGCTATAATAAAAATCCGCTTTGTCTGTCCGGTCTTTAAAATTACACGACGCTTTTAAATATACCCGGCTTTTGGCTAAGGGAATATTTGCCGACTCGATAGAAGAGCCACTTTGTGCGTTTACCATTACAATAAACTTATTGCCACCCTCAACTTTAACACCCACCCAACCAAATTTCTTTTGCAAAAGCACAAGCCCGGCCCTGTCGCCATCTTTAAGCCCCGAAACATCAATAGCCGTAATACCCAAACATTCGGGTCCAAAGGTGCGTTGGGTAAGCGTATTTCGGGCCGTTAGTATAGTTGTGTCGATTCTTCCGTTGGTTAGCCTAAGGTATCCCTTACGTTGCCTTACCGACCATAGTTGATTTACCGGGTTATGGTTCCACTGCCAAACCAGCGGCAAATCGGGCTCGCCGTGTTTGCGGTTAAATTCATCTGATGAAATAATCCCCGGCATGAGCGATTTGTTTGCTGGTAATTGTACCGTGTCAGCCGCTTTATGATTTATCCCCAATATGGGCCAACCATCTTGCCATTGTACCGGAAGTATGTAGGGCACACGGCCCACAGCACCAAAATCGCGGAAAAGATAGGCAAACCATCGGCCATCTGGCGTGTCTGCCAAACCGCCCTGAGCCACACCTTTGTCCTGCAAGGCTATCCGCCCTTCGTAGGGACCAGTAATTTGATCTGCCCGGTGGATCAGTACGGTTCGCATCCCGCCGCGTGGCCAACAGATATTGAATAGATAATACTTCCCCTTTATTTTGAACAACTGCGAACCCTCTGCCGGCAAGCCCACATTGGGCCCTGCAACCAGGCTGGCATTCTCTATTAGTACTTGGGGCTTTGTTTCGGGTTTTGTTCCGGAGAGATCGTCATTCAGTTGGGCTACCATTATCTTCCCGCTGCCGTAAACCATGTAAACTTTTCCATCGTCATCAAAAAACAAGGAATGATCGTGCAGGCTCGGTATAAAAGATACGGCCTTCCACGGGCCTTTTTCAATATCGTGCGTGCTATAGATATAAGTTTTGCCAGTATTGCCGGCAAAGGTTGATACATAGTACATGCCATTATGGTAACGAAGGCTACTTGCCCACGAACCTTTTCCATAGCTATTTTTACCATTATTTAAGTTCAGGTCATCAGTATCGTCTAAAATATCATACGCGTAACTCACAATTTTCCAGTTAACCAAATCTTTCGATTTCATTATCGGCACACCGGGGCTCATGTGCATAGTAGTGCTGCTCATATAGTAACTGTCGCCTACCCTTATTATCGACATATCCGGCACATCGGCATAAATAATGGGGTTATGCGCCTGTGCGACTACGCCGGACTTGAACGACAACAAAAAGACCAATCCCAAAATAAGTCTGTTCAGATATTTAGGCATTACTGGGTATCAATTTGAAGTACGGTAATTGAATATTTTGGAAAACTATAGGTAAAAGTTTTCTTAAATCCTTTATAGGCTAGCACCGCAGGCGTTATTTTTTCCGGTTCGGTTATCGTATTGGTATCCTCTGGTTTATCGGCTTTCATCACCACAATTTTTCCGGTGCTTTTTACTGATGATATGCCCTTTAAATCCAATACTACATCCTTTGTAGCATCACCAGCATTGACAACTTTAATATATAACTTGCCGGTTTTTGTATCGCGGGTAGTTACATAAAATAACGAGGGGTAGGTTTTTGGCGTAACTTTGTTCAGGCTGTCTTTATGATTCAGCTTTTGTATTTGAGTAGGTATTCCTTCGCCAACCATATCCACCACATTATCGCCATGGTAATTGCTGAACATTTGCTGGGCATAATAGGATGGCGACCCATAGCTGGTTAAGGTATTGTAGCCTATTAAATCCGATTCCCACTGCATGCCGCCGGGGTTAACATTTACAAATAATGGCGCCGAGCACTCCAGCACAACGATATCCGAATTTCGCTCCATGCCCGTCATCCAGGCGGCATCGCCAAGTGCCGAGTTGAAATTTGGCGTTGGCTTACCTTCGCGGGTGGCCCATTCGCCAACAAATATTTTAGGGCCGTTTCTGTCGTAACTATCGTAATGGTCGGCATCGCTTTCCATATCGAAGGCATTTCTATAATAATGCTCATCCATAACATCTGGAATACGCCTGGTAATGGGGAAACGCTGACCCAAATAGTCCTTACCGCCGGTGGTTGAAATGATGTGCAGATTAGGATATTTACTGCGGATAGCATCGTAAAATTGGGTGAACCTGCCTTCATAACTGCCTGACATATCGAAACCGTCCTCATTCCCAACTTCAACATAGTGCAAGGAGAATGGGGCAGGATGCCCATCGCGGGCGCGCTCTTTGCCATATTTGGTAGTGGTGTCGCCGGTAACGTACTCTATTTCTTCCAGTGCTTCATCAACATAAGGTTTCAGGAAAGGGCCCGCTTCCACATAATCTTTGTTTAAGGTGTAGCCAGCAAATACGGCCAGCAATGGCTCCATTTTTAAATCTTCGCACCATTCCAAATATTCTAATAAACCCATCCCGTCGGACGAGCGGTAGCCCCATGTACCCTGATGGCCGGGCCTGTTATCAATTGGGCCTAATGTTTTTTTCCAATTATACCTGGTCGAAAACATATTGCCTTCCAGATAATTGCCGCCGGGCAACCGTAAAAACTTAGGGTTAATCCCAGCCAATAACTGCATAATATCGCGCCTGTTACCATTGGCCGTATTTTGATAGGTAGGCGGGAATAAAGACACCAGCGTAAACCAATAGTTACCTTTGGTTGAAGGCCGGATAACGAAACGTGTGTCGGCAGTTTGCTTAACCGATGCCGCAGTGGTAAAATTAAATGTGTATTTTTTCCAGCTGCCGCCGACACCTGTAGTACTTGCTGTCGCGAAAGTGGTTTTACCGTCAGTCGATTCAATACCCACAGTAATTGACGTTGCACTATTATTATCGGTCATCGCATAAAAACTACCCTGATAGGTAGTGGATGGATATACAGGTATCCCCCAAAAGCCATCATTTGCCAGGCCCGTTTTTTTGCCATCTGTTGCCAAATTAAATTTTAAACATTCAGTTAAAGCTTCGTTAACCGGATGTTTATTATCCAATATTATAGTTGATGAATCAGCAACGCCTTTTATTAAGCTCCAATGATCGGGTGCCTTCATATTGTCTTTAAAAAGGCGGTTCCTGATTAATTCAGCGTAAATTCCGCCATCGTAGGAGTAATTGATCTCTTCGGTCATTAACCCGTACAACATGGCGCTGGAGGCATGACCCGGTTGATCCAGGCGTAGCGTTAATTTTGTGGACTGCTGGGCTGATGTCCTGCTTCCGAAGAACATGCCACCTATTAAAATGGCGAATAAGTAGTTTATTGCTTTGGGCATTAGTAATTAGGTTTTTTAGATATTGTAATTGGCGTTATCGAAATACTGTTGGGACAAATTTTAATTATTAAACAACAACGGTGCAAGCTCTTTTAAGCTGCGGCGCCAGGTCAGGAATTCGTGCGCTGTATTGTTGGAAATGAATGACACCGCATTATACCCCGCACCTTTTAACGCTACAACGGCGTTATTCACTCCCGTAGGGTTTTCTTTACTACCGCAACTAATAAAAATGAGTTTAGCTTTAGGTTGATCTTTTAATTCAGCAGGTGTATAGGTGCCCCCGCTTAGTAAACCATACCAGGCAAATTCTTCAGGTTTGGCAAGTGTGATTAAATGTGTTTCCATGCCGCCCATGGAGAGGCCTGCCATGGCGCGGTGTTCTCTATCGGCAACAGTGCGAAAGTTGGCATCAACATAGGGAACCAGCTCGTCCGTCAATACGGTTTCAAAAGCATCTACCCTGAAATTCCTTATACCACCTGGTTTAATGTCATTGGTCATGCCATAAGTCATCACGATGATGAACGGTTTTATTTTCCCTTCGGCAATCATGTTGTCCATTATTAAATTGGCGTGCCCCTGGTTGCTCCATGCAGTTTCGTCTTCGCCCCAGCCGTGTTGCAAATAAAGTACCGGATACTTTTTGGATTTATCTTTTTCGTAACCCGGAGGTGTGTAAACAAACGCCCGGCGTTGGGTATTTGTACTTTTTGAAGGAAAAAGTATTTGCTGCACATTGCCATGCGGAACATCCTTTAAGGCATAAAAATCCTGATCATGCGCAGGTATCTCAATACCGCTTTCCCAACGGGTTGAACCGTAATAGTTTAATGTGCCAGGGTCGTTGAATACACCTCCGTCAACTATCAAATGATAGTAGTGAAAACCTTCGTCCATTGGGCCTTCGGTTGCGCCTGTGAAATAGCCATCGGCACCTTTGGTAAGTTTAGTGCCGCCTCTTCCACCCAGGCCTAAAGTAACCCTTACACTATCGGCTTTAGGCGCTTTTATGCGAAAGCGTACATAGCCTTGTGAATTTACCTGGGGATATTCCTGTCCGGGCTGGTTCAAACTCGAGGCTTGAAAATCGTCCTTTACATCCCCAGCATTGGTTTGAGCTATGCAAAGGTTGCATAACAGCGTAGCCCATAATAAAATGGTTAAGCGTTTTGAGTTCATGTTTTTCATAAATGGTTAATAGTGGTTTTTGTGATCGATCTATTAGTGAACTCTTAAATTCCACTTCGAGTTATCACTATTCATGTCAAACATGCCGAGTGTCGGTGTGCTGTCACCAATTGACACTAAAGCTAAATGATCTTTCGAGTTTGGAACTTCCTTTGGCATAATCCGGTAAGTTCCATCAGTCAATTGCTCAATTCTCCATAATTGTTCGGGCGCGCCGGTAAAAGTTGGAACGGTTATCAATTCGGCATCGGCGGTTGCCGCTAAGGCGCGGTCGGTACCGGCAATTACTATTTTATAATATGGCGCGCCGAGATATCCACCTGCATTAGCAACCGGCGAAATAGTCCATTTTTGATGTGGACGGAACATGTAATCGCTTAAATTAACACCGATATCGCCGGTAGGCCAGGTTTTTATAACATCCGCCAATACTTGCGACGCTACGGGTTTTATTGGTTCATCATTATTACGGTTAAACCGCATCCCGCCCGGCATTCTTGTAAAATCAACGGCTATTTGTAAAGCGTATCCCCGCCGCTCCGATTCTATCTCATAAGTTCCTTCTTTAAGGTTGTCGCCCCCAACAGGCCATCCATTTTTCCATAACAACGGGCGAATGCCCAATACGCTGCGCGCATTTTGATCCAAATCAGCCTCGTAATGGCACGACATTTTTTCAAGGCCGTCTTCGACTACTGTACGTCCAAAATGTCCTGGCCCAATCAGCCTGTCGCCGGCTGCAACCACCAATTTTCCACCGCCCTTTAACATTTCTCGTCCTATGTTATCAAGGTATGGACCGGTAACCTTTTTTGAGCGGCCAACAACAATATTATAGGTTGAATTGGGGCCATCGCAACATGTGCCGTGTGTGCCAAGCAGGTAGTACCATCCATCGCGGTAAATCAAATCCGTGGCTTCGCAATCAATGGCTATGTTTAGTGGTTTATTACCTTCAACACGTTTACCTGTTTTGGGGTCAAGTTCTACCAAACGTATATAGCCCCAATAAGTGCCGTACGATAACCATAGCTTTCCATCGGTCGGGTCTAAAAGAAGACTTGGATCTATAGAGTCATTATCCTCGATACCATCAGACGAAGCAACCACAATAGCCTCCGAATACTTAAACTCAGGGGATTTTGGATCGAGCGTTTTATTCCACATGGTCAGTATTTTCCCATTATGACCGCCAGCCAGACCGCCGCCGGTTGCGCCATATACAACCAGGTAACGATCGCCTATTTTCAAGATATCGGGAGCCGCACCTCCGCCCGGGCGTACTGCACCTCCGTTCCAGGTCCAGCCGTCTTCGGATATTAACCCGCCTCCGCCTGTTCCAAACGTGTAATACTTGCCATCGCATTCTGCAATGGTGGATGGGTCGTGTATAAACGGTTTACCAATTTGTGCTGTTAGCTTTCCGGTTAACAAAATGGACAAAAGGGCTATAGTGCTTATTACTTTAACTATTAATTTCATAATAATTTAAATGCTATAAAAATTCGAGGTTAAATGGGGTAGCTAAAAATTTATTGGAGACTGATGGTGACATCTTTTATCGGTTCTCCCTTTTCATCCAACAGGCGAACACAAAAGTCGCTGAGACCTGGCCCGTTGATTAATGCTCCACGTAATACGTTCTTGCCTTTGTTAATGGTTAGTCGTGTGGAAACACAATCATCCATCACCATGCGTCTGTCTCCGTCCATCACCACTGCTTCTTTTCCATTTAGCCACCATGTAGAGCCACCATTTGAGCCTACCGCCAATCGTACATTTTTTATTTCGCGCGGACTGTTTACTACGGTTACCGCCCAAAATAATACGGAATAGGTGTGTTTTTTTAACCCGTAGGCCATGCGAAATAATTTGACGTTATAAGTGGGGCTTTCCAATGCATGCCATGTTAATTCCTGTGGGCCAACATTCACTTTGTCTTTATCTTTAGGGATAACCGTAAATTGGTTTGGGAAATAAGCGGTATCGAATTGTGCTTTGAGGTAGTTATCGGTGAAAACAAGATTACTCCGTATGGACTTGTTTATCGGCTCTAAAAGCATCCAACGCTGAATAAACCCATCGGCATCTGGGTGTTTTTTTGATATGGTTGCCGGGGTAAAAAACGGCGCGATAGTACGTACCGAATCGTTATCCGTTATTTTATCAGGCCTGCCTCCCGAGATGGGCGACTGCGCTTGTGACCGTAATGCCGCCATAATTATAAAACAGGCCGCTAACAATAGTACATTGTGTTTAATGTGCATAGTAAATCCTTTACGTTAATTAGTTTAATGGGAAAAGGGTTGATCCAAAACTATGCCTTCGGAAAAGTACTTTATCACACTATTCGGCAATAAAAGTCAACATTTGTTCATCATGCTAAATAAAAACAAGTGCCATGAATATCCTCCGGTCGGAAAGGAAAAAGGGGGCAATGATTTTATAGAAAGATTTCAAATGCGGTCGGCCGCAAATGAGTGAGGGATAGGCCCCACCAGATTGACAAAAATATAGTCAACTCGTTGCCGGCACTTCAATCGAACTCAAATTGTTACAAATGAATAGGTAAACTCATCGATAACCTACGATAATTCTTTCAACAGAAAGTATGGATAATAAGTGGCTGTGCTATAAAGGTTCGGGTCCAAGCGGGTTCCGCCTGAACAAAAATACTTAAATAGATACCTAAATTAACAACTCCGATACTCTTACCTGAAAAACACTGAATTAAAGCTTTCGATCAGATTCGGGCCAGGACTATTGATAATTTGTTTATGGTATTATTTGATTTGAAAGAAAATGGTTATAAGCTGAATTCTGGATCAAGTTGAATTCTTGATTGAAAAAATTTGCGAGCATAGATTTTAGCTAATCGGAAAGTGTACCCTCACGGTATGCAATTAACCATAACGCGTCCCTGTCGCATTGTTAACTGACTTTAACGATGCATATCAAATCGCCCGCCGCCAATCAGTACTTTATACGGCTGATCTATTTTTTCTGCCTCCCGGGCAAATTCATCCACATCAGCAGTATTGAATTGAAACATATCATAATGGCAGGGGATTACGCATCCGGCTGCAATGGCTTTAGCTAACGCCGCGGCTTCCATGCTGTCGAGGTTGCCGGCCACTTTCCTTTCGGGCTTATTTCCGTTGATGGGCAATAGCGCAAGGTCGATATGAAAAGGCCTCAGCAAGTGCACCTGGTTGTCAAACCACAAGGTGTCGCCGCTGTGGTAAATATTGTATTTGCCAAAAGAGATCACGTAACCCATGTATTTGCATTGCCCCTGCGCGTCGCGCTCAATTTCGTTATGTTTGGCCGGGATGCCATGAAAGGTAAACCCATCCACTGTAACCGAATTTCCGTCATTCAATCCCAGTGGAAAATCTGTTTTGCATTTTACCCTTTCAGCAACAAAAGCCCGATTAGCCTCGGGTATGATAAAAGTAATGCCTGGGTTGTTTTCGAGGATGGGAATAATGGTTTCCGCGTCGAGGTGGTCCGTGTGGTTATGACTGGAGCTGATAGCGGAAATATTTTTTAATAACTGCGGGTCGACGACCAGTTCGCTCATCCGCGTATGCGGCTTATCGGTCGCCAGGTATTTTTTGGTCAATGAATCAGAAAGATAGGGATCGATCAGTATTCTTTTGCCGTTATATTGCAGCAAATAGCCGCTCTGGCCAAGCCACCATAATCGAAATCCGTCGCTATCCTGCAAAAATGAGTCCATTTCGGCAACAAGCTCTTCTCCCTTTTTTGCCGCCTTTATAAGTTCCATTATAATGCCGCTCTTACTTTTTTTGCACCTGCAACCATATTGATCAATTTTTGGCGCGAGGCCCACCGGGCAGTCTGGCTCAGTCCGCAGTCGGGTGCTACCGATAACTTTTCGGCCGGTATATATTTCAAACAGCGGTTAATTCGTTCAACAACATCCTCAACCGTTTCGATATAATAATTTTTTACATCAATAATGCCCACCGCTACATTCATTTTTTCGGCAAAAGGCTGCAGCAATTCTATCTCCGCAAACTCCCTGTTCGCCATTTCAATATGGATCTCATTCACATCCAGCTCAAGGAAATCGGGCAGCATCGGCTTCAGGCTGCGGTAGCCAACCGGGCGGCCTTTAAAATTTCCGAAACACAAATGCGTGCTTAGGTTGCATTTACCAACAACAGGTTTTACCGTACGGTTAAAAATATCAACAAACCGTTTGGTATCCTCCTTATAGGCATAACAGCTCATCGATGGCTCATCAACGGTAATCTCGGTGCACCCGGCTTCCACCACCGCCTCCAATTCCCGCCGAATAATGGGCAGCAATGCCTCGGTGATGGCATAGCGGTCCTTGTATTGCGCGTTGGGCAGCAACCTCCCGCTTAATGTGTAAGGGCCGGGTATGCTTACCTTTAATACCGGGCCACCCGGCGCCAGTTTTTTTAGCCGTGCAAACTCCTTAACAGCACCCAGGCCGTTAGGGGCTGCCAGCTCGCCGGTTATATTATTTTTTCCCCGTTGATCATGTGCCGGAGGGCCAAACTTTCGCGTTTCCGTATCATTATTTTCAATTCCGCTGATATATCCGTAAAAGGATAAATTAAAATCCAGCCTGGTTTGTTCGCCATCAGTTATAACGTCAAGTCCGGCTGCGCATTGGTCGTGGATGGCTGCGATTACGGCATCTTCAATCATCTCATCTATATCTGCCTTACCAAATTTATCCAGGTTTTGCGACGCGAAATCGAGCCATCCCGGAAAAGGATAACTGCCAACAACGGTTGTGCGAATAGGGTGGTGATTCATGTTTGTGTTATTTGAATATTGGTATCCTCCAAAATAAACTTTTCGGTAAATCGGGAGAATAAAGTGGTACAGCTAAGGTGATAAACTTGCGGAGTGTTTCCAAATTTATTTAATTCAAAGTATGGATGTACTTGTACATAACGACTACTTGTTTTGCTCCGAAACATAACTTTGGATACCAACTTTTTTATACAAACGCGAAAGCCGATGGGCATGCTCATCATAGGCAGCTTCAAATATTTCGGCAGCGCGTTCAGCACCTACAACTGCACCAGCGGCAAGGGCGTTAGGCGGGTGGCCGCCTTTGGTTAACAGGTTTGCAACTTCGGCTTTTATGCAATTGATAAGCATACAGGAGCCCACGGTTGACCCGGGCGCGACGGGCATTTCCATACCTTCAACTTGTATCATCGCATCGCCTATAGGTGCGCCTGAATCTAAAACAATATCGCAAAAATCCTGCAGTTTGAGGCCGTCGCCGCGTTTGCTGGTACTCGCTGCCGAGTGTTTTTCGGAAATAATCCCTACGGTTTTTATCCCCGATTTTTTGAACAACTCAGCCATTTCTATGGGCACCACATTACAGCCGGACGAAGAAATGATAAGTGCTGAATCCAGTTTCGAAAGATCGAAATTTCTTAAAATTTGGGCGGCAAGACCCGGCACATTTTCTAAAAACATCGCCTGGCGCTGCCCGTTTGCACCCACAACCAGGTTATGAAACGTAAGCGATAGTTCCACAATCGGGTTAAAGCCTGGGAACGAGCCATACCTGGGCCACATTTCCTCAACCATTATCCTGCTATGGCCGCTTCCAAAAGTATGCACCATCCGGCCTGCAAGTATCGACCTGGCAAAAATACCTGCGGTTTCAAGTATTTTTTCTTCCTGTTTTGATACGGCTTCAATCAAACCCTGGCATTTTTCGAGATATGTTTTGGTATAACTCATTTCATTAACTGTTTTTTTTATTTGCGAATACCGCAGCGCCTATTGCTCCTGACAGATCACTAAATTTTGCCTGTGCTACGATTGTTTTTGTATTGCCATACGGCCTGAATTCGTAGATGTCCATAAACGCCTTTAGCGGTTTGAACAAGGCATCGCCAGCTTTGGTAATGCCGCCTGCCAGTACAACAATTTCTATCGACAGGGAGTTTGCCAGCGAGGCTATGGTTATGGCAAGCTTTCGGACCGAATCCAGCCAAAGCCAGCTGGCAAACGGGTCATTATCTTGATAAGCATTCACAATTTCAAGCGTCGATTCAAAACGCCCCATCGACCTGCGCTTTGCCGAATAGTTGCCCAGGGCATATTCCAGGCTGCCGGGCATGCCCAGGATACTTAATTCATCGTCATTTACATTTAGGGTAGTATGCCCAAAATGCCCCGCCATTTGATTTAACCCCTGGTAAAGTTCGCCGTTTATCAGTATTGCGCCGCCGACACCGGTGCCCAGCGTTAACAACACAGCATTTTTATAACCCTGTAAGGCCCCGAGTTGGGTTTCGGCCATTAATGCTGCATGGGCATCGTTTATTACATACGTCCTGGTCCCCAAATAGTCCTCCCAAATAAAACTTTCCAGCCCCGCCAACCGGCCTGGCATGTGCGTAATACAGGTATTGCTTTCGTTAGCGAGGCCGGGGCACGAAAGGCCGATCAATTCGACCGGTTCGTTGCAAGCATTTTTTAAATAGTGCACCATGGCTAAAATATTCTCTTTCCACGTCCCGTCAGGCCCATCATTAGTGGCTATGGAATGCTGCATCAATATTTTACCATGCTCATCCACTAATACACCTTTTATGTTCAATCCGCCTAAATCAATGCCTATGGTTACTTTCATATGGATATTTTATGAATACTGCCCTTCTGAAACTTCCCAGCCGCCGTCGACATACAATACCTGCCCGGTCGCAAATTTTGATGCATCCGACATAAAATATACGGCTGCGCCGTCGAGGTCCTCGGGCCTGCCGTTTCTTCCGCCATCCAGTGGCTGCTTTGTCTTTATAAAATCGAGTATAAGATCATCTTTACTTGCCCTTTCGGACATGGGTGTTTCCACCAATGCAGGCGCAAGTACGTTCACCCTGATGTCATCAAAAGCATAGTAAGCTGCAATTGATTTTGTAAAACCGATAACGGCCGATTTTGCCGCGGCATAAGCATGCGTTACAAAATATTTAGGCGAAGGCGAACTACCCAGTACCGAGCTCATGTTAAGTATGGTCCCCCCTTTACCCAGTTCTTTGAATTTCCTGATGGCCGCCTGGTTCGACAGCATCAGGCCGGTAAGGTTAATTTCAAATGTTTTGTTCCAGCCATCCAAAGTTAATTCATGCAGCGGGCCATCACCAAATCTTCTTCCGCTGCCGCCTGCTACATGATAAAGGCCGTCAAATCCTCCAAATTTATCCACAGAAAGCTCAATGGCGTTTACAGCCGTTGCCGGGTCCGAGGCATCACCGGTATAAACCGCTGCAGAATCACCGAGCAGTTTCTTTGCTTTTTCACAGTTACCGGAGTTCCTCCCCACTAAAGTTACCTTAGCGCCTTCGCCTATAAAGGCTTTGGCTGCCGATAGCCCAAGGCCCGTTGTGCCGCCAATAATTACTATTTTTTTATCTTTCAACATGGTTTACCGCGGGATATGAGACGAATTGATCTGCTGCCGTTTCGTTTATCAAATATTGCCTTTTTTTAGTTCATTAACAGCAATGCCCTGTAGCAATGCCGGGCTTTTTTATTTTAGTGTATTGAAATTACGCCTAACGAGCACATTGGTATCCGTTTAAAGATGAAGTGTTATCGCGTTTTATTATAGATGTTCTACTTCCCCGGAAGCGCATACGCCACATAGCTGTCACCCGTTTTGGTGTTCATTTTCCCTCCGCCGCAGGCAATTACAATATATTGCTTGCCATTAAGCTGGTAAATAGCCGGGGTTGCATAGCCTGGTGCAGGCAGGGTTACCTCCCAAAGCAATTGGCCGGATCGTTTATTAAACGCCCGGAACTTTCCGTCTTTCGTAGCGGCTATAAAAAGTAAGCCACCCTTCGTCACTACGGAACCGCCGTAATTTTCGGTGCCTGATTGTTCTTTCCCGTGTGGGAATTCAGGGTCGTCCCCCAGCGGCTTTTTCCATAGATACTGGCCTGTATTTAAATTGACAGCATTTAGTGTTCCCCAGGGTGGCGACAATGCCGGGTAGCCTTCTTTACTTAAAAATTTATTGTACCCCACAATGGAGTAGGGGAGTGTGTATGGGTCGTTTTTATGGGAGGCCGTGTCAGTAAAATGTTTTGGTTGGAGGTTTTTGATGCCGAGAACAAAAGACGCGATGGCTTGCCGTTCCGCAGTGCTGATCTGCCTGAAAGCCGGCATCATCCTGCGGCCCGACTGTAATAACGTGTCGAATGCTTTTGCGGTGTATTTTTTATCGACGCCAATTAACGAAGGGAAATTCCCAGAGCCCTTCCTGTCTGCACCGTGGCACGACATGCAATTAGCCCGGAATAAGCGCTCACCGGCCTCCAGGTAAGTTTCCTTGCCCGATATTTTGTTGTTTAATGCTGTCGACTGGATCAGCCAGGCCATCTCATTCGCGTTGATGTACATGATATTTGTTTCCGGATCGACTGTCGGACCGCCCCATTCCGCGCCGCCGTCAAGTCCCGGAAACTCTACCGTTCCCTGCAGCGTGGGCGCGTTGTACATGTGATCGTGGCGGGACTCGGTCCAGCGTTTTTTTACATCATCGTATGATGCAGTAGGCAGGTAGGGGTTCAGGTCTTTTTCGGTTACCAGTTGCCGCATAAAGGGCGCGGGCCATGATGGATAGGGTTGCGTCGGCGCTAATTCTTCGCCGTCCAGGTCGGTATGCGTGGGTACAGGTTTTTCGGTTATATCGTAAATCGGTTTCCCGGTTACCCGGTCGAACATAAAAATAAAGCCGGTTTTGGTAGTGAGCACGGCAGCATCAATGTCACGACCGTCTTTTTTTATGGTGACCAGTGCCGGTGCGGCTGGTATATCGCGGTCCCACACGTCATGGTGTACATCCTGGAAATGCCATAGCAGTTTCCCGGTTGCTGCATCCAGCGCCAGCAGGCAATCTGCATACAGGTCATTCCCTTTTCGTTTTCCGCCATACCAGTCGTACGTTGCCGACCCGGTGCAGCCATAAACTATCCCGCGTTTTTTATCCAGGCTTAAACCGCCCCAAACATTTGCCCCGCCGATAAATTTCCAGGCGTTTGGGTCTTTCCAATCGTTATAGTCAGCTTCACCCGGCTGTGGCAGGGTATGAAATATCCAGAGCTGTTTGCCAGTACGGATGTCGTAAGCGCGGACATGCCCTGGTGCGGAATGCGCACCCTCATCCACGCGCGAACCCATGATCATGATGTCATTGTACCGGATAGGAGGGGAAGTAGCGGTAACAAAAAGGTCTTTAACATCCCTTCCCAATCCGTCATGGAGGTCAATTTTTCCGTTTTGCCCAAACCCAGGTACGGTTTTACCGGTTTCCGCATTGATGGCATATAAATAAGGACCGGCGGTGTAATATATCCGCCTATCGCTGCCATCGGCCCAGTACATTACGCCCCTGCAGTTATTCAGTATAAAAAACATGCGTTTGTCCTTTGCGAGCGAATCAAATGGATTAAACTGCCACTTCTCTTGGCCCGAGGCGGCATCAATAGCAAACAGCTTCATTTTTGGCGTAGTGCCATATAGCACGCCATCAATTATAACCGGGTTACATTGAATTTGCGAATGATTTGCACTGTCGGCATCACGGGTATGGTAGGTCCACGCGATGGCCAGTTGTTTCACATTGCCGGTATCCACCTGCGAAAGGGCGGAATACTGGATAGCATCGTCCGATCCTTTGTATTGTTCCCAACCGGTGTATTTATCGTTTGAGTGACATCCTAAAACACAGGTCAAAACAAAGAACACTAGCAAACCCGGTATCCGCATAAGTATTGTCTCTTCTAAAAAGATAAATATAGCAGTAAAACGGGTAATTCAGGCCATCACAAAACCAATACAATTTGCGACGTCGGGGAAACGGTTATACCGCCAACTGTGGCTCCAATACTGCTTCGGGCTTGTACAATACGGACGCTCCAAACGTACAAGCGGCGGCCAACAGCGACGTCCCTGCTGCAAATGGGAAAAAGAAGATGATCTCGTCAATAAACCATCCCAGCAGACATACCGCCATGGTCAGCATCATTTTTTTAGCCAGGCCGGGCGAAGTAGACAATTCGCCCGAAGTAAACCAAAGTGCCAGCACAAATATGAGCAGACCTATGGTACAGGCGTACCCATAGCCGTCAAAATATTCGCCCATACTACGGGTAACGCCCATAAACGGGAATTTTGGACCGGTCATTTGATGGATGACGCCCTGTTGTACCGGGTCGGTTGAATATTTCCAGCCGCTATGGCCAATGGTATGGCCCAATCCATGGATCAGCATCAGCGCGGCGGCTATCCGCAATAAAATTTTAGGAGTTTTCATGTTATTGATTGTTGGTGATGATTTCCGTTTCGATATGTGTTTTATATAATTGCAGTATCCAGCCCCAGCCATAGTCCATTTCTGCTACGGCTTTTACACCGCTCATGCGGCCAAGATTTTTATGCTCAAATTTTACGGTAGTGGTTTTCGGCCCTTCGGCAATAAAGCGGACCTCCACTTCGGTGATCAGGTTTGGGTCGTATTTATAATTGCCGTTTATTTGCCAGGCAAGCACCACCTGCGCATAGGGGTCCCACTCCAACACATGGCCTACATCGCACCGGGAGCCGTCTTCGTGCAGCGTGTACCAGCGCCCGTTTACCCCAGGCTCCAGCACGCTTTCTGTCACTGGCGTTTTACCAATATGGTGGGAGCGGGGCCACCATAGGTCCATTTTTTCGGTAAACACTTTGAAGGCCGTCATTTGCGAGGCCTCCACAAGTAGCTCTTTTTTAATAGGTGGAATGTCAGGGTTATTCATTGTCTTTTTCTGTTTGTTCTGCAATCGTTTTAAATGCGGCCAGCGCCTCGTTCCAAAAGTTGTCCAGGTAATCGCGCATAGCCAAAACACCTTCCTTGTCCACCTGGCAAATGCTTCGTGTGCCTTTTTGATAAATGGTGATCAGTTTAGCTTCGCGTAAAACTTTCAGGTGCTGCGAAACGGCAGGGCGGCTTACGGATAGCCCGTCGGCAATATCCACCACAGCCAGCGGATGGTGGCGTAATTTTTCGAAGATCAACCGGCGGGTTGGATCTCCCAGGGCATTAAAGGCTTTTTCGCAGGCGCTCATAATTTAAATGGTAATTATTAACTTACCGTAAGTACAAACTTACCATTAAAATTGAAAATTGCAAATATTTTTTTTGAATAATTAATACAACGTTTGACTCAGGTTGGAACAAAGGACTCAATACCAGGAACTATATTTTTAACATTCTGCTAAATGCCTAATACTTATTTAAAAGAATTACAGATATTTATTGATCGCCACAACAACCAATTAGCTTTACCCACCGCAAAAACGTTTATATGCAAACCAGGGAAACCATTAACCCTACCGAGCACACCACCATATACCGGGATTACGTTTTGGTAATGCTGACGCTGGTTTATGTATTCAACTTTATCGACAGGCAACTCCTGGTCATCCTTCAGGAGTCGATTAAAAAGGATCTGCATTTGTCGGATACCCAGCTTGGCTTGCTATCGGGACTGACGTTTGCGGTGTTTTATTGCGTGCTGGGCATCCCCATTGCCCGGATGGCCGATAAGCGCAGCCGGCGCAACACGGTGGCTGTTTCGCTGGGCTTGTGGAGCCTGATGACTGCGTCGTGCGGCCTGGCGCGTAATTTTTTCCAATTGTTGCTGGCGCGGGTTGGTGTTGGTGTGGGTGAAGCAGGCGGCAGCCCGCCGGCTCATGCCATGATCTCTGATTATTTCCCGCCCAAAAAACGGTCGACGGCGCTTTCCATTTATTCCGCCGGCATTTACATCGGCACGTTGATCGCTTATATGATGGGCAGCTACTTGAACCATAAATTAGGATGGCGCCAAGCATTTTTTGCCCTGGGTATACCCGGCGTTATGTTCTCGGTGCTTTTTTACAGCACGGTAAAAGAACCACGGCGGGGTGCGAGCGATGCGGCTACTGCAGTTAATGAGCCCCATACCTTCGGCCAGGTGCTGACGGTATTGTTTTCGGGTAAGACGTTCGCTATGCTTGCTTTTGCTTCAGCCCTGAATGTATTCTGTATTTATGGCCTGATGAATTGGGTGCCATCTTTCCTCCAAAGGCTTCATGGGATGACAACCGTGCAAGTGGGCGCGTTGCTGGGACCCATACTTGGCATCGGCGGGGGAATAGGCTCCTTTATGGGGGGCTTGCTCACCGACCACTTCGGCAAAAAGGACAGACGGTGGTACCTCAAAGTTCCTGCTTATGCGATACTGATTGGTATTCCATGCCTGGCGGGCGCTGTATTTTTGCAGGATAAGGCTTTAACGCTAACCTGCATCGGCCTGGTTGTTATGCTGCAAAGCGCGTACCTGGGCCCCGCGCTGGCGGTAGCGCATAGCCTGGTGCCGGCATCGATGCGGTCGATGACATCAGCGGTCTTTTTCCTGGTGATTAACCTCATCGGCCTGGGGCTTGGGCCTAGTGTCGTCGGCGCATTGAGCGACCTGCTGAAGCCGCATTATGGGGTAGAGTCGTTGCGCTGGGCTCTGTCGATTTTACTCGTTGTGAGCCCGGTATCGACCGCGCTGTTTTTCAGTACCGCTAAAAGATATGCGGGGGATTTAAAATTGTAGAGACGCGATAATTCGCCTCTCCGACTAATAGGTAGCCAATGTATGAACGTTAATTACCTCGCCGCCCCGCCATCAATCGTTAAACAAATCCCACTCACAAACGATGCTTCATCCGAAGCCAGGTAAAGGTAGCCGTTGGCAATATCCTCAGGATATCCCCATTTGCCCAGCGGTATAAACGGGAGGCTTTGTTTGCGTACTTCTTCCGGCATCATATCCGTCATGGCGGTATGAATAAAGCCGGGTGCAATGCAATTGGCAGTAATGCCGTAGCGGCCAAGTTCCATCGCCCAAACCTTCGTCATGCCAATAATAGCCGATTTTGTGGCGACATAATTGGTTTGCCCATAATTTCCGCGGATAGCAACGTTGGAGGATGCCGAAACGATGCGGCCATAGTTTTGCTCTTTCATAATAGGCGCCACCGCTTGGGTGCAATTGAAAACACCGGTAAGGTTTACCGAGATCACATCGTCCCACTCCTGTCTTGACAGTTTAAGCAGGGTGCGGTCCTTGGTGATGCCGGCATTATTGATCAAAATATCAATGCGGCCAAAATGCTGATGGGCTTCGGCTACGGCCGTTTGCACCTCATCCTGGTCGGTGACTGATACTTTTTTAAAGATGACTTCGTGCCCTTCGCTTTTTAATCGTTCCGCCACTTCGGTGCCTTTGTCGGATACATCCCATAAAATAATTTTTGCGCCTTCATTGGCAAAGCGTTCGGCGGTGGCAAGACCTATGCCATTGGCTCCGCCGGTGATCAGGGCAACTTTGTCTTTTAGTCTCATCTTTGCTCAAATTGAGTTCTGTTTATCGATTGGTTGTGGGAAAGATAGGAAAAAGTCGGGAAGTCCGAAAGTCGGGAAGTCCGAAAGAAAAAGTTTGCGATTGAGCGTTTGATAGTTTATAGTCTTGAACCATTCAATTTGTTAACTGGATCCATCCCCTTGCTTGATTTAATTAAATTTCTATTTTTGGTAAACCAATTAAATCCTTATGAAGCGGTATGCCATCGCCCTGTTTACGCTGTTTGCGTTTATTGTTTATGCAAATCCTGCACACTCGCAGTCCAAAGTATTAACTGAAGCCGCACCGGCAGCAGGCGGATTTTCAGCCGCGCGGCTTGCCCGCCTTGATTCAGGCATGAAGGCCTGGGTTGATCAAAAATGGGTGAATGGCTCAGCCGTCCTGATAGCCCGTCACGGCAAAATTGTATTCTATAAAGCGCATGGGTATAATGATATGGATACCAAAGCGCCGCTTGACAAAAACGGTATTTTTCGCATCGCCTCGCAAACCAAAGCGGTAACGGTAACGGCCGTGATGATGCTGTGGGAAGAGGGAAAATTCTCGCTGGACGACCCGGTTTCTAAATTCATTCCGACCTTTGCCCATCAAAAGGTGCTGGCAACTTTCAATGCCAAGGACACTACTTACACCACCGTGCCGGCTAACCGCCCTGTTACCATCCGCGATTTGCTTACCCATACCTCGGGACTGGGCTACCCAACGATCGGCACGCCGGCCGAAAATGCCATTTATGCCAAGGCTTATCTTAGCGGGGGGGTAGGCACTAAAGGCCAAACGCTCGGGGATGCGATGAGCCGCCTGGGCAGCCTGCCTTTGTTTTTTCAGCCGGGGACATCGTGGAAATATGGGCTGAATATGGACGTACTGGGTTATTTGGTTGAAAAATGGTCGGGCATGACGCTGGAGGAGTTTTTTACCAAACGAATTTTTAAGCCGCTTGGAATGAACGACACTTATTTTAACCTGCCCGCCTCAAAAGGCCCCCGGCTGGTGAATTTCTTTATGGGCGACTCAACCGGAAGGATTAAAAAGACACCATCGGTTTTTGGCGGCGCGCTTGATATGAATTACCCGCTTCAAAAATCCAGCTATTTTTCGGGCGGCGGCGGCCTGGTTTCCACGCTTCGTGATTATGCCATTTTATTGCAAATGTTTTTAAACAACGGCGAGTATAACGGGGTACGTATTTTAGCGCCCAATACGGTGCGCCTGATCACCATGAACCAGATCGGCGAGCTGCACCCTGCGATAGGCGACAATGCCGCTGAAAATAAATTCGGGTTTGGCTTTTTCATTATCTCCGAAGCCGGCAGCCGGTTTACACCCAGCCGGGCAGGCACTTATTCCTGGGGCGGCGTATTTTCAACCTCTTATTGGGTCGACCCGAAAGAGGATATGCTGGTCATCGCCTATGAACAAATGTGGGGGCCTTATGTGGCCAATACCGGCAAAGCATTTAAGTCGTTGGTATACGGGGCGCTGAATGATTAGTCCTGAGTCGAAAGTCTTGCGTCTTAAGTTGAAAAACGCAAAATGGACTTACGACTAATGACCGATGTCACTGAGTTAGGCGTTTGATTGCGCTGTAGGCGCAAAATATTGGTAGAAAAAATTAATCAAAATATATTAGCGTGCCGTAGGTACGCAATATTTTAAACCATAAAGGGCGCGGGATAACAATATTTCGTACCTACGGCACGAAAATTCCCTATTTATTTTTTCTACCGATATTTGACCCCTAACGGGGTCGCCGCGTAACCTAATGACATTGGATTAAAGACAGCTGGCTTAACATACTATCCCTTAGGTGCCAAAAACTCCAGCTGTCCCCTGTGGTTACTTAAATGTATCGTACGCACCAGCACTACATTCAGGCGATTGCGGTGCGGTTGTGTTGCAAAATCTTCGGGAGTGATGCTTGCGTGGCGGGTAAACCATTCATCAGGTGTTAAACCTGCAAACAGCGCGCTTGTTTTTTCAATTTGTGCTGCCCATTGGGCCCTCAGTTCGGCTGTTGGCGGAAGATCGGCCACCGCTTTATCCGGCGAATCAACAAAAACGGAATGCAGTTGAGGATACTCCGATTCGCCAAGCAACAGCAAAGGGAGCATCATATCGTGCACGGCGATGAGGTGCCCCAGCAGGTAAATGCCGCGGTTGCGCGATGGCGATACTTCCTGCATCAGCTGTTCATCGGATAGTTTGTTAAACAAGCTGTCGGTACTTTTTACCTGGCCTTGCCAGGCGTCCAGCGCCATTTTTACAAATAGTTCTTTACTCATTTCGCGGTAGGATGTGTAAGTTAATGCTTATTTCGATTTTTAAGAACGAGTTCTGCTTTTCCTCTTAGCAAACCTATTAAAATAACTTTAAGCTTAGCAGGGTTTAATGCAAGGAAGAAGCTTATTCGATGACTAGATCTCTTTAACCGCAAAGATCACAAAGATTTTTCGCAAAGAACGCTAAGAAAAAAACTTTGTGTCCCTGGCGGTCTTCACTTCGAGTGCTTCACGGTAAAAATTAATCATCATGCAAATAAACTTCGTTATGCTGTATCCAAAAGAGTTTCTAATGAGTTCGCGTAACCGTTTCCTAATAGTTAAATTAAATTTTTAGGAAATTTTGATTTTATCAATAATTAATTTTTACATTTGGTCAAGCTAAAACTTTTTAGCCCCTAAAACTTACTACAAAGGCCCGGAATTGAATTTTTGGTGTTCCCGATAAAGTCAAATATATCTTGAGACATGACGTGCGGTAAACGCAAATTAGTCGTGCACTTTTCGGATCATTAATGCAATTCGCAGGCTTTGCGCAGCTTCCACTAAACCGGGAAAAGTGCATATAAAACGAGAGCTAAACTAAACCAAAATAACCTAAGCTAATGAAAAAGATCAAAGCCATTACTTTTTTTATTGCCATCGGCGCTATTGTGGCATATTTCGGTTCTGCTTCCTGCAATTTGGGCGGAGGCGGCAAAAATGGAGGAGGGTCAACCGACTCCGGCAAGGTAACCACAAAACTCAGCCCGGTATTACCTTTTGACGTTATATTCCCACCGCCGCCCCTGGTGATGGAAACCAATGTGCGGCGGGCCTTCGATACATTTTCGTGGGAATCATTTATTGCGCTAAGCTGGCCTACCGACACAAACCAGGTAATTGGCCAGCATGGTGATAACCCAACCGTGTGGGAAACCTGGAAAAAGAATTACCAGGTATTTTTGGACAGCGGCCAGGCACCGGGAGCGTGGAGTTTAACCACGCAGAGCGAGGAGGTAAGCCTTACGCAAACCGGCAAAACCCCGCCGAACATGACCGCTATATTCCAGCCCTTCCTTACCGGTCCGCTGATCGACCAAAACGGGCAGTACAACCGTTTCGAGATCGCCATGAACCAGGAAATGTTTGAATACATCGATCAGCATAAACTGTACAACATACAGGGCCAGCAAGCCTTTACCGATACCGTTAAGTTTCCCGAAGGAAGCAATACTAAAAAAGTGTGGGGAGCCGTAATGGTGAAAGCCTCCTGGAAAATACTGGGTAAAGACGATGATACGTCCAGGTTCCATAAGATCAGGGCCACCATCCACGTCCTGGCATTACCCTCAAGGGGCATCAAGGACAGTACCTATGAAGCATGGGTAGGCCTGGCCGGCCTGCACATCGGCACAAAAACAGTGAGCTCGCCGCAGTGGATATGGTCGACCTTTGAGCAGGTGGATAACGTGCCGGTTTACGGCAAGGTTGAAAAAGGTAAGCATTACAACTACTATAACGACGCCGCAGGCGATAAAGCGCTTAACAAGGCGCCCGCGCAGCCCTGGAACCCCGGAATACCCAACCAAATCCCCAGCCAGGTGATGCGCCTCACCCCGATAGATACAGGTACCCAGGCCCTGAACGATTCGATCCACAAAATGCTGGTGATGATCAACCCGCACAGCGTATGGCAATATTACGAGCTGGTGGGTACGCAATGGCCGGTGCATCCCACCCAAAGCAATACGGGTGACCCGTTCCCGATATATATGTCGAACGCCACGCTTGAAACGTATGACCAGGGCTTTATACAAGCGGGCAAGGTCGTTTATAGCCCCGGTGTAACTTCCAGCTGTATAGGTTGCCACAATGCATCGGTAACCTGGGGAGGCCGGCCTTCGGATTTCACGTATCTTTTAAAAACGGCCAAAGCAGTTCCTAACAAACATTAACCCAATAAAACCTATCCAAAATGATGACTTTTGAAGAATTTATAGCACTTTCCGCTGCATTAACCGGCTTTCCGGCGAGCACACTGCTGCCTGTACCGGATACCCAGAAAGTAGCAGAAGTTTTATATGCAGAATTAAGCCTGCCCGGTAATAGCATACCGCAAGCGCAGCTTGATCTGCTGACACAGGTGTGGAACAGTATATCCAATACCCCGGCGCCCCAACTGCCGGCCGCAGTACAGACAAATATTATTGACAACCTGGACATTACACGGCTGGCGCAAAATATCATTTACCTGTGGTATTTCGGTATATGGTATGATCTGACCAAAAATCCCAACTCATTTGCATCGCCAAACATCGACCATGTGGTTTCGCCACTGGCGTATACCAATGGCCTGGTATGGGGCGAAATGGGCGCTCACCCCATGGGCTACAGCATCGGCGAATTTGGGTATTGGGCCAATAAACCTACTATGCCGGCAATCAGCTAAACCAAACAAATGATAACCTAAACTATAAAAATTTTATACGATGGATAGTTCAAACAAACAATATGATGTGGTGATAGTGGGAGGGGGCTGGGCCGGCAGTGCGCTGGCTTACAGGCTGGCAACTGCAGGTAAGAAAATACTGGTGCTGGAAGCAGGTATAGCTATTGACGGCCTGATCACCAACCCCGACGAAAACCAGTTGGTAACGGGTAACCGCGCCGAATTTATGAACGATTTTTTTATGGCGATGGCCAAAACGCCTGAGTCGCCGTATGTGCAGAATTATAACGCCCCGCGGCCGGCCGTGCTGGATATTAGGCCGGTGCCGCCATTTGAGTTGACACAGCCTCCACCGCCCGACCAGGCCGATCTTCCGCATCTGCCGGAACCAGCGCCGCCACCGACCCCTATTGACTGTACCGATCCCAAAAAATCCATCGACAATGGATATTTTATCCAACGTGGACCAATACCTTTCGGCAGCACTTATGAGCGCCGGGGCGGCGGCACCTCGTGGCACTGGCTGGGCACTTCGCTGCGCATGCTCCCCAATGATTTTAAGCTGAAGACGATGTACAACCAGGCGGTTGACTGGCCGATAGGATATCCGGATCTGTCCGACTATTATGACCAGGCCGAGTTTGAGATAGGTGTGTCGGCGGATGTTGATGAACAGCAGTTCCATGGGATCACCTTTAGCGAGGGTTATGTTTATCCCATGGCTAAAATACCGGCTACCATCCTTGATAATACGATCGCCGGTGTGGTGGATAATTTAACTTTTGATGGTAGTTCGCTAAAAGTAACCGGCACACCTGCGGGTCGCAACGGCGTGCCCAACCAGATGAAGGATGGTACTTTTTACGATAACGGCCGCCGCCAGTGCCAGGGCAATACCAATTGCACGCCCATTTGCCCCATCCAGGCAAAATATGATGCTACCGTAACCATGGCCAAAGCGCTGATGACCGGCAATGTGGATATTATTTACCAGGCGGTTGCCATCGATATCCCGCTGGACATGTCTACCAACCAGGTAACCGGGATTGTATACAAAACTTACGAAACAACAGGCGGCCCCTGTACAGGCACATTTACCGCTACAGGCACAAAATACATTATTGCTGCACATGCCATCGAAGCTGCAAAATTATTGCTGATGTCGAATACGCAAATACCAGCGGGTGTAGCCAATGTTAGCGGTCAGGTGGGCAAAAACCTGATGGATCACCCGATGTATTTGGGCTGGGGACTGATGCCTCAGCCGGTATATCCGTTCAGGGGGCCTTTGTCTACTTCCGGCATCGAAGGGCCGCGTGATGGGGCCTTCCGCAGCAACCGTGCCTCGTTCCGGATTGAGATCGGCAACGAGGGATGGAACTGGCCCGGAGGCGCACCTTATGCTCAGGTAATCGATATGGTGAGCCCGATGCCTCCAGACGGATCCGGTACGCCAACAGCCGGTATATTTGGCACGGCGCTGAGGACGGCCATCCAAGGTACCTTTACACGCCAGTTCCGCATTGGATTCCTGATCGAACAATTGCCTGATGATAACTGTTATATCGTTCCTTCTAAAAACTGTATGGACAACCTGGGAGTACCCCGGCCCGAGATATATTACCAGTTTGATGACTATACCATGGATGGCTTTGAAGCCGCCGCAGAAGCAACAAAATTTATTTTTAATGCCCTGAATGCTACGGATTTCACGGGTATTCCCGTTGGCAGTGGCGGCGCATTCGTATACAATGGGGTTACCTATTATCCGCAGGGCGCAGGCCACGTAATGGGCACGCATCGCATGGGCTTTACCCCGCAGGATTCGGTAACGGATGCCAATATGAAAAGCTGGGACCACGACAACCTGTACCTGGTAGGCTGCGGTTCCATGCCTACTACGGCAACATCCAACCCAACATTAACCATGATGGCGCTGTGCTTTAAAGCAGCCGATGCCATTTTGGCGAGCTTTAATTAGTGACAAGTCGAAAGTCTTTGGTCGAAAGTCTCAAGTCGAAATTTGTCCATTTTTGAACTTTCGACTTTTGACTCACGACTAAGCGTCAATTTAAGAATGACAGTTAATAACCAAATACCCTAAAACCAAAAATCATGAAAGACAGCACTTTGCCGAAGATGATGCACAGCACCTACTTCAGCCTGGCCATGGGCAGCACACCCGGATTACGGGATAGTTATATGGACGCCTGCACCGCCTATTTATCAACATCCGAAGGGATGCTTAACTTTTGGATAGCGCAGCTGGCCGAAGACATGTTCCGGCTGGAGAATGACCGCAATTTTAATGTGGCCATGAACCAGATATTCGAGAATGTGAAAGCCTTTGACCACTATAATTCCAATGATACCAGCCACAGCCAGTTTGTGGTGGAGGTGGATCGCTGGGCGCCGGGTACCGGGCGGCGGGTTTACGATTCATTTTTAACCCACCTTATTTATGGCGACGACAACACGCCGCCGGCCGCAGGCCAGCCGCCGCGATTGATGCACAGTATCTATTTTTCGCTGACGGATAATTCACCGGAGCAGATCACAGCGTTCACCGACATATGTGTGAAGCTGCTCTCGAAGCATCCGGGCACCTGTGTATTTGCCATCGGCGGGCTGGCTAACATGAAAAGAGACGTGTCCATCACCAATTACGATGTCGCGATGAGTATTTTGTGGAAAAGCAAGGCCGCCTATAGCGCCTATTTAACCAGCAAGGAGCATGATGCCTTCTTCCCCGCCACAAATGGGATGATAGCGGATACTTATATTTTTGATTCCTATTTAATGGAAGGAACGGTAGCGGAATCCTGAGTGTTAAAAGCAGGGGCTGTGCGATTCCCCTCTTGAGAGGGGAGGAGGGGTGTTAACGAACATATCGGATGACACACCCCCTCCACAGCACATCCTGCCGCACCCCCTCTCATCCCGATAGCTATCGGGAGGGGAGTCGCGGCGGCATTTAAGACGGTCCACCCCTAAACTGATTTACGCATTAATCAAAACACCATGATCACCACAGCAATAAACGAACTTATTCGCCAACTCAGCGGCTACGTGCTGCAACCCGGCGACCCCAATTACGAAACAGCTATATCCATCGATAACGGGCGTATCCAGTTAAGGCCCAGATTGATCATCCGCCCCCTGGTTGTGGAGGATGTCCTTACCGGCTACAAGTTTGCCGTTGCCAATAACCTGCCCTTTAACATCAAAGGCGGCGGGCACAGCGCAGCAGGTTACTGCCTCAACGATAACGGGGTAGTGATCGATATGAAGCACCTCAGGAAAATATCTTTTAATAAAAAGAAAGAAAGCCTTACCGCGCAGATGGGCGTGATCTGGAAGGATCTGTACCAGTTTATGCTGGATACCGGCACCGGGCTGATCCCGATTGGCGGCGGATGCCCAACGGTTGCGCCGCCCGGATTTATGCAGGGCGGTGGTTACAGCTTTGTCTCCCGCTCGTACGGGATGAGCGTGGACAGCCTGCTGGCCATACAAATAGTTACGCCCGATGGCATACTGAGGCGCATTGATGCCGAAAGCAGCTCGAAGGAAGACCAGGATATTTTTTGGGCCATTCGCGGCGGCGGCGGCGGTAACTGGGGGATCATTGTGGAGATGGAAATGAAAGTGCATAAGCCGTACAGCGAGAAAATGCTGGTAGGGCAGATCAGGTACCCGCTGGACAGCGTGGAAGATGTTTTGGGCTATTATAACGAATGGGTGGAAACCATCCCCAACGCCATGACAGCATACGGCTTTATAGGGAACCAGGCTGATGCCGTCGACGCAACCAAACAGGTGAAAACAATTGGCCTTACGCCAGTATTTAACGGCGAATGGGCCGAGGGGCTGGATCTGTTAAAAGGCTTGTTAAAAATTGCCCCGGTTAATACCGACCTCCGCAATATGACGCTCCCCGAATGGGAGTTTTATAATGGCAATATTACGCTGGTGGGCAGCCGCAGCGCATATATGCGGTCGCTCATCCTGCCCAAAGGCGGCATGAACAATAAGGTGGCCAAAGTGATTAAGGAGTATATGGACATGGCGCCGTCGCCGGCAAGCTTCGCAGTTTGGACGCTGATTGGCGGCGCAGTGACAGAGGTGGCCCCTGACGAAACCGCCTATTTTTTCCGCCATGCCCGCTTTATACCGGAAGTAAAATCAATTTGGCAGCAGGACCAGCCCGGCGACACAGTGCCAAATGTGGAATGGGCGTATAACTTTTTCGAAGCCTGGCACGTGGCCAGCGGCGCCGTAGGCGCCTACGTAAATTACATCGACCCCCTGCTGCACGACTGGCCAAAGATGTATTATGGCGACAACTACGACAGGCTGCTAAAGATCAAGAAGGAAGTGGATCCTAAAAACCTGTTCAATTTTCAACAAAGCGTGGGCTCCCCATTTAATCCGCCGCCACCGCCGTTAACAGATTTAAGCCCGCTGAACCGGACGCAGGTTGTGCCGAAGGTGTAGAGTGTAAGAGCCAATAATCAAGAACCAAGATCAAAAAAATTTTCCGGCTATCGCCTTTCTTGGCTCTTGATTCTTGACTCTTGGTTCTCAAACCCAAATTTCAGATTACAAAAAAATAAAAACATGCTTACAGCCCAGGAAGTTATCGATTGGTTAAAAATGGAAGCCAATCCCAATGAAGGCGGCTATTACGCCACAACAGGTACATCGCCTTTGAATATCCCAAATGGCGTATTGCCCCCGGTTTTTCCGCCTGTTGACGGCGGGCGCCCCGTATACAGTTCCATTTATTATCTAATTGACCCGGCCAGCTTTTCGGCCATGCACAAAGTAACCGGCGATATGGTTTACAACTTCTACACCGGCGACCCGGTACAAGTGCTGCTGCTTTACCCCGAGGGCTACCCGGACCGGTATGAAATATTCAATTTTGGTAATGATCTCAAGTCCGGGTTTTTGCCGATGAAAGTCATCCCTGGCGGCACCTGGATGGGTTCAAGGATGATCGCTGGGGGAAAATATGCCCTGATGGGCGTAACGCTGGCGCCGGGTTTTGAGGTGGCGGATTATTTTATTGGGAAGCAGGACGAGCTGGTTAAGGAGTATCCGGAGGTGGCGGATTTGATAACGGAGTTGACGAGGGGGTAGGGTACAACTTCAAAAAGCATTCGGATTGAAATTTAAGGGTTTTTAATCCATTTCTCAAGATTGCCCGCTTTTTGTCAGTTTTACTAAGGTCATTATGGCATGTACAGTTATCATTGAGGCCTTCCCCGTTTCGATAAAAATGCCAATGCTTGTTCCTGTATTCGTTTCAAGTTCCCCGATTGTAAAAGAGGTATTACTATATCCCTTAAAATCATTCCAATTCGAGCTTTTTACATTGGCTGCACTTGCGGCTTTGGTCGCCCCGTCAATACAACTAATAATTTGACGGGTGGTAACCAAAGTCCAGTTCTTTTTGTCGATAACTGTTTGTGAAATAGGAAGTTCATTTTCATCGATATTCGCGAGCCTAACGGGACTGTCAAGAATTTCGGAAAGCCGTTCAGTCTCGAACATTTTGGTTAATAAGAAATCATTTGGCTTTGAAACGCTTCTCTTAATAGCAGCTATACATATGTTTCTTATGGATTTATTGCTTTTCATTAGTCTTTTTAAATCGGGATGGACCTTAAACTATTGTCATCTGCCCAGGATGTCGCGATGGTTGATATAAGAAGTTAGTCTGCCGTTTTCTTTGTCACTTTTGGCGCGATTCAATAATCCAAGTTCCTTTTCACGTAACTTTTGAGCAGCGCCCTGTGTGATATAATCTATATTCATCGTTTCTAAAACGGTTTTCAGGGCATTCCATTTTTTCTTGTTGCTGATGTTTAATACCACTTGTATCATCGATTTAACGGGATAATTAATTTATTTGCCGCTGAAAATAAAGGTAGTGGAAACTGCTTTTATACACAAGGTAATCAAACGTAATTAAAGTCATCGCCCTTTCACCAGGCGTTCCGATGGAACACTAAAATTTGCTTTTAATGGCCAAAAAATATTTTTCACGTTCCATAGGAACGTTTCGTGATTAGCCGCCATTCAAATATCGACGATAATTTCGCCGTGCAATAGGTATAATAAATTGCACCCTTCACCCCACCAAACTCACCCCATTCGCGTCCGTCGTCAGCACCTCGCTCATAAAATCAAGGAAGGGCCGGGTTTTTTTAAAAACCTCATTCATCTTAAACACAAAATCAGGGCTTAGTACTTCTTCGTCGCTGAATAGATGCCTCAGCATAAATTGTTTATAGCGCAGCAGGTCAATGGCCGGGTGGTCTTTTGCATAGCCACGCGGGGCTGAGCCGAGTTGCTCGCCGTACATCGGGCCGAATGTTTCAGACAATGTTATATCGCCCAGCAGGTCGCGCCAGTAGGGCTGGTTGACATCGATGTCCTGCCTTATCCGTTTCATGTCATCAGCATCAGGTCCCCAAAAGCCGGCAACCATGCCTGAGTTACCAGGCTCGATGCGGAAATAATAACCGCCGCGCCGGGTTTTTGTGGCCCGTTTAAAGGAGGCGCTCCAGTGGTTATTATAAGGCGTTTTATCTTTTGAGAAACGGACGTCCTTATATATCCTGAACACACTTTTTTTGCCGGACGGCGTTTCAATATGGTCGTGCTTATTCATCTCGGTAAGCAGCGCATCAGCGAAATCGATGATGTTGTCACGGGCTTCGATATATCTTTCCTTATGGGCATTAAACCATTCGCGGTTGTTGTTTTTGGACAGATCGGTTAAAAAATCAAGTGAGTCTTTTTTGATGATGGCTGCCATAACAAAGCGTTTGATAATAAACCGGTATTTCCGTTTTAGAGTAGTCAAATTAACGATTTTTAGCGGGATAATATGCAATCATTAACAATGCTTCAGCAACCCGGGCAATCCGAAACTTAAAAATTTAACCACGCAGCATGTTCTTTTAATAATATCTACTTTACAATATAACGTGGTGAATATGTCGGCATTATCACCTTTTCAGGGTATTTGGCGAAATTAATAATAAGCGTATCTTCGATATATTAAATATCATTACCATGAAAAAAATACTATTTCTCATCAGCGGGTTATTAATAACCCTCCAGGTTTTGGCCCAGGATTGCAACACCTATCTTTATCTGCAAAAGGATAAAACGATAGAGATGACTGGTTTCAATAAAAAAGGCGATGTTACCATGAAATCGGTTTCCAAAGTCTCCAATGTAAATACTTCAAACGGCGTCACGACGGCAAACGTGGTTTCGGAAATGTTTGACAAAAACGGGAAATCCCTTGGCACCTCAAGCGTTGATTATTCCTGTAACAGCGGAACGATCTCGATGCAAATGCACATCGACGCCGGGCAGTCCAAACAGCCCACCTCAATGAACTTTAGCATGACCAGCAATGGCACCGGCGACTTCCCGCAGAATATGAAGGTAGGCGATCACTTGCCCGACTATACCTCGCAAATGGATATGGCCAACAATATGAAAATGACCGTTAAAGTTACCGACAGGATGGTGGTTGCCAAAGAAAATATTACAACACCGGCGGGCTCCTTTGACTGCTTTAAAATAACCTACAAAACTTCCAGTTCGACCGTGGTTGGCAGTTTGGGGATGAAACTGCCGTCATCGAGCATCGAAAGCACCATTTGGTTTGCGCCCAATGTTGGCATGGTAAAGTCCGAATACAAAAACGGCACAATGGAACTTACCGCCATCCGGTAAATCAGCCCTTTTCTTATGAGTTATTAACTGCCTGTATAGGCGGCAGGCCCGGTTATTAACTGATTGTTAATAAATACCAATTTAATACAAGGGTCTGTTATCATACTTTAGGGAATTGAAATCCATTTTGGCCGGAATGAGATCCTTAGAAGAGTTAAACGACGAGGTTGACCAGCTTAACCTGGAGATCCGCAGGTTGCTGCTGGGCAAAAATACTTTTAAAGAAGGTATTGCCGATAAGATCGCCGTGGTGACCACCATTTCCACCTATCGGGAACGCATCGTGAAGCTGCAGCGGGAGATCAGGATGCGGGAGGATGAGAACCTGTAGGTTTGACAACCACGTACGTACGGGGTTGTCAAATCTGATAATGTTTTCAACTAAAAATCATTTCTAAAACGGACTAAGCAAAGTCAATTACAATCTTTTTATTCCGTACCTTAATACCTGTGAACCGGAAGTTGTCCAATATGCTCATCGTTGTTGCCATCCTCTGTTTGTTGGGGCTGGCAGGCATGAAAGGAAGCCATATTGCGGCAAAAAAAGTCTCCGGCATTAGCCTGGCAAAAGACACTCCCCGGAACGTTTCCATCACAGATCCCACACTTAAAAAGCAGGTTAAGGAACTTAATCGCGATCTGAAAGCTTACGATACTTTTTCACCGTTTGGCAGTTACGAGGCCAAGTCACTGAGAATACCTAAAAAATACTTGAATTCGGTGATGTCTGATAATATGCCGGATATTGAGGGACAGGTTAGTGCCAACATCCCAATTGTTTACTACCATGAGTTGATCGGACGGGGTTTGAACCGGGTTCTGCATAACAAACATATAGCAGCCTATCGCCTGGAAGATATAATCGATGGCAAGTACATTTTTATTTCGCACTCAGCCGACCGGCGGTTGTACAGCCTGTCAATCGACGAAAAAACGGGTGGAAGCTATCGCAGTCAGTTGACCTGGGTACAATACCGGGCAGCCCATGGCAGGGTTTATAATTATGATTTGACGGGCGAATCAGCAGACACTACAAATGTATTTAACAACGACGGGTTCAGTATTATAGCTGATTTTCATACACCCGAAGGAACTAAGTATTTATTGCAGGGTTATGTGATGGAATGTAATACCTGCGAGAATCAGCATATTGAGTTGGTGGAGTTTAAGGCGGGCAGATTTACGGAAGATTTTGGGTACACCTTAAACACCAGGGGAGCTTATGCCGGGAATGACAACAGGGGCATTGGCTACGATGAACAAACAAGGCTGATAACAGTCGATTATACTTCGGATGACCTTACTCACGTACGTTCCTGCGGCGATTTACAAAATCTTGAAGATATAAAACGCGACTCTGCCGGCGACGACCAGGATGATGCCAAAAATTATGGCAAACCCTGCCATTGCGAGTTCACATTTAACGGGCGCACTTTTGTATTGGATAGGAAAAAGAGCAATGTGGGGAATTAGTGAAATTTTAGATTGGCAGATTTGAAATTGGCAGATTTGACAACCCCGTACCTACGGGGTTGTCAAATCTATTGCTAACCCCAGGGCTTACCCCTTTTTCGGTATCCCTTTGTTTTCCCTGTCGGCTTCGTTATAAGCCCGCGCCTCGGCGATATCGTATTCCAGTTCCGCGTCAATGTTTTGCTCTTCCACACGGCGGGCTTTTTCCATCAGGTCTTCATGGTGATCCTGCAGCCATTTGAGCTGCTTTTTGCCGTAGGAGAAACGGGTAAATAATACAAACAGAACAGGAACGATAAAAATAGATATTGTGGATGAGGCTATCATCCCGCCCATAACGGCGATACCAATAGTATTCCTTGATTCAGCGCCGGCGCCGGTGGCAAACACCAGGGGCATCACGCCAAAAATAAAGGACATGGAGGTCATAATGATCGGCCGGAAACGGAGCCTAACAGCTTCGATAGTCGATTGGAGGAGCGGTTCGCCGCGATCAACGCGCAATTTGGCGAATTCAACTATCAAAATAGCATTCTTGGCCGACAGGCCGATAAGGGTGATGAGACCTATCTGGGCGTACACATTATTGGTGATGGTAGGGGCCATCCACAAAGCGACAATCGCGCCGAAGGCACTGATCGGCACTGCCAGCAGTACCGAAAAGGGTACCGACCAGCTTTCATATAATGCAGCCAGGAACAGGAATACAAAAATGATGGAGAACAGGAAAATATATATGGTGATACTCCCCGCCTTAATTTCCTCGTAACTCAGTCCCGAAAACTCGTACGTATAGCCGCGTGGCAACAACTTCGCCGCGGTAGCACGAAGGGCATCTAATGACTGGCCGCTGCTGTACCCCGGCGGAATAGAGCCGTCCACTTCTGCCGAGCGGAATATGTTGAAGTGTGATATGGACGTTGCGGTCGCATCGGCCTTATAGTTTATCAAAGTGCTCAGCGGCAACATATTGCCTGCTTTGTTGCGCACATAATATTTGTTGATATTGGTGATTAGCGCCCGGTAGGCGGTGTCGGCTTCAATAACGGCGTGATAAGTACGGTTATATAAGGTAAAATTGTTTACAAAAAGGCTGCCCATAAAAGCCTGCATGGTAGAGAATACGTCAGATATATTTACGCCAAGCTTTTCACATTTTTCGCGGTCAACCGTCACTACAAAACTTGGGGTATGCGCTGTAAATGAAGAAAATGCCGTTGAAGTAGCGGGTTCCTTTTTTAAGGCTCCCACAAACTTCTGAATGTTTTTTTCAAAGGCATGGATATCGTCGGTTGAGTTTCCCTGTTCAATTTGCACAGCAAAACCGGCGGCAAGCCCGATGCCCCTGATCGGTGGCGGCTGGATGGCGACTACATTGGCATTTTTTATCCCCGCCTTGGCCACCCTTTTGCGAATGTTGTCCATAATGCCCTGCACTTTTTTGTCTGGAGTAGTACGATCGTCCCAGGGGGTTAACATGCAAAACATCGTGCCGCTGTTATTGCCACCACCGCCCAGGATGTTAAAACCCGATGCGCCGACAAAATGCTGGATACCGGGCGTTGTGCCCACGATCTTCATCAGTTTTTCGAGCACACGGTTAGAGGCGCTGGTAGAAGAAGCATCGGCCATCTGGTAGGTAACAAATAAACGGCCGCTATCCTCGTTCGGCACAAAGCCGGATGGTTTGCTTTTAAATAGCATCACGGCCGAAACGCAGATAATTACCAGTACAATAACCATCATTGCCGCATTTTTGATGCTGCGCCGCACGCCGGCAGCGTATTTTATGTTGAGCCAGTCAAAGCCTTTATTAAACCAGTTAAAGAACTTATCCAGCCAGTTTTCCTTTTCCGAATTATGATGTGCCGGCCGAAGCAAAAGTGTACAAAGGGCAGGCGTAAGCGAGAGTGCGGTAAAGGCGGAAAAAATTACCGATATAGCTATGGTAATGGCGAATTGCTGATAAAGGCGCCCAACAATGCCGGGAATAAACCCAACGGGAACAAATACCGATGCCAGGATAAGCGCGATAGCGATCACCGGCGCCGATATTTCCTTCATGGCCTGGTAGGTTGCCTCTTTTGGCGACATGTGCTGTTCGTCGATATAATGCTGTACAGCTTCCACCACGATGATGGCATCGTCCACCACTATGCCTATCGCCAGCACAAACCCAAACATGGTAAGCGTATTGATGGTAAAGCCTAATGGGATAAAAAAGCAAAAAGCCGACAAAATGGATACCGGGATAGCTAATATCGGTATAAGTGTTGAGCGCCAGTTTTGCAGGAACAGGAATACAACAAAGGCCACTAATAATAATGCCTTAATCAGCGTGCTGATCACCTCGTGCATGGACACCTGGATGATAGTTACCGATTCAAAGGGCACCAGGTACGCAACATCGGGTGGGAACGATTTTTTTAATTCGGCGAGTTTTGCATAAACATTAGCTGCTGTTTGGAGGGCATTGCTCCCGGGAGATTGAAAGATCATCAGCAACGAGCAACGGTTACCATCTACAAAAGAACCACCTGAATAGGTGAATTTGGCCAGTTCTACACGGCCTATGTCTTTTAGGTAGATCATTTTATCCGTCCCCGGGACGTTTTTAACGATCAGTCTTTCGTATTGCTCGGGTTTGCTGAGCATACTGTTTACCACTATGCCGGTTTCGAAAGCCTGTTTGGAGTCCTGCGGCGGTGCACCAACTGCCCCGGCCGCAACGTAAACGTTCTGGCCGCTAAGCGCGCTGGTTATATCTGACGGCATCAGGTGGTAGGATGCCATTTTATCGGGGTTAAGCCATATCCGCATGGCGAAATTGTCTGTGCGTGCACTCACATCCCCCACACCCGGCACGCGTAAAATGGCGTCCTGGAGATAGGTATTGGTGTAGTTATCAAGGAAAGTAATGTTATGTGTCTTTTTTGGCGAGTAGATAGCTACCAGCATCAATTGGTCAGGGTTGCTGGCGCGCACTGTTGCACCTAGTTTGCTTACAACGGCAGGCAGTTGAGGCGCGGCAATCCCTACGCGGTTTTGCACATTAAGTGCGGCAATCTGTGGGTTAGTTCCAACGTTAAAAGTGACCCGCAAGTTCATATTGCCACTATTACTGCTGTTGCTCTGCATGTACTCCATGCCCGGTGTGCCGTTTACCTGTTCCTCAATAGGTATGGTGGTTGTTTGCTCTACCGTTTCAGCATCAGCGCCGGTGTACGAGGCATTTACGCCAACGCTGGGCGGTGTAATATTAGGATATTGGTCAACGGCAAGGTTGAAAACGCAAATCACCCCTGATATCATCAGCACAAGAGAAATGACGATAGCAGTTACCGGCCGTTTTATAAAAGTATTGGCAATCATGCTTCGCTCGTATTATGCAGGTCGCGTGATTTTTGTAATTCAAATTCCAGTTCCGGGTCGATATTTTGTGCTTCAACTTTTCTCGCTTTTTCCATCAGCTCCTTGTGATGGGCTTTCAGGTATACCAGTTTCTCCTTACCGTAGGCCCATTTGGTGATGATCACAAAAAGTACCGGTACTACAAAGATGGCTATGGACGAAGCTGCAAACATGCCGCCCAATACGGTTAAACCGATGGTACGGCGTGCCACTGCGCCTGCGCCGCTTGCAAAAACCAGCGGCAGAACACCCAGGATGAAGGCCAACGATGTCATAATGATCGGGCGCAAACGCAGGCTTACGGCATCAAGTGTGGAGGCAAGCAGGTCCTCGCCACGGTCCACACGCACTTTGGCAAACTCCACGATCAGGATGGCGTTTTTAGCGGCCAGGCCTATCAACGTGATCAAGCCGATCTGGGCATAAACGTTGTCGGTAAGCGAAGGTACCAGTGCCAACGCCAGGATGGCTCCAAATGCGCCGATCGGCACTGCAAGCAGTACCGAGAATGGCACCGACCAGCTTTCGTACAGCGCTGCCAGGAACAGGAAAACGAATGTAATGGAGAACGCGAATATGTACATCGTCACTGAACCGGCCTTCAATTCCTCGTAGCTTAAACCCGAAAACTCATAAGTGTATCCCTGGGGCAGCTGCTTGTTGGCCAATGTTTGTAAGGCGGCGAGCGCATCAGCCGAGCTGACACCTGCGGGCGATGAGCCGTCTATTTCAGCAGAGCGGAATATATTAAAGTGCGAGATGAGCGGAGCAGCTTCAACAGGGGCAAAGCTGATCACTGTACCCAGCGGCACCATTTTATTGTTCGAGTTGCGCACGTAGTACTTGTTCATATCGGTCACCAGTGCGCGAAATGCCGTATCTGCCTGTACCACCACGTGAAAAGTGCGGTTGTAGGTGGTAAAATCATTTATGTACAAGCTGCCCATAAAGGCCTGTATAGTCGTAAACACATCCGATATGCTGACACCCAGTTTTTCGCATTTTTCGCGATCGACTGACAGACTCATATTCGGTGTATGGGCTGTGTAAAACGTGTACGCCTTTGTAATTGCGGGGTTTTTATTGGCCGAATCGACAAAGCGGTTTACCACCCGTTCAAAATCCTGCAGGTTATCATTGGTGCTTCGTTGTTCTATCTGCATGCTGAAACCTACCGTTGAGCCTACGCCGGGAAGGGGAGATGGTTGTATCACTTCAACATTGGCATTGGTAACGCCGGCATCACGAATACGCTGTTGCATCACGTTGATGATGCCCGGTACCTGCTGCTCGGAGGTCGAACGATCTTCCCATGGCTTCAATTGAATGTAAATGGTGCCATTATTGGAGTTGCTGGCATTGGTTACCACGTTTAAGCCCGATAGTGCGGCATAATGCCCAACGCCGGGCGTCGACGCAACCACTTTCATCAATTTGGACATGATTTCAACCGATTGGGCGGTTGATGATGCCGGTGGCAGTTGGTAAGTTACGTACAGGTTGCCATCGTCCTCGGAAGGAATGAAGCCGGTCGGCTTTCCCTCGAACAGGAAATAAGCGCCTATGCAAACACAAACCAGCAAGATCACAATGTATTTTGCGCCTTTAATGCTGCGCCTTACACCCTCGGTATATTTTGCGGTTACCCGGTCGAACCAGGCGTTAAATTTAGTGAACCACCCTGTCAAACCTTTGTGCTTTTTTGATTCATCAGTCGGCTTTAAAAGCAAGGTACAAAGGGCAGGGGTTAACGATAGTGCGATAAATGCCGAAATGATCACCGATATCGCGATGGTTATGGCAAACTGCTGGTATAAGCGCCCGACAATACCGGGAATAAATCCAACCGGAACGAATACGGCGGCCAGGATGAGCGCAATGGCCACAACCGGCGCCGAAATATCTTTCATAGCCTGGTAGGTAGCCTCTTTTGCCGTCATTTTATCATGGTCGATATAATGCTGAACCGCCTCAACCACGATGATCGCATCATCCACCACAATACCAATAGCCAGCACAAAGCCAAACATGGTAAGCGTATTGATGGTGAATCCCAGCGGGATAAAAAAGCAGAAGGTGCCGAAAATAGATACCGGGATGGCCAGGATTGGAATTAATGTAGATCTGAAGGTTTGAAGGAACAGGAACACCACGATAGCCACCAGCCCAAGGGTCATTAACAGGGTTCTCACCACATCCGTCATCGAAACTTTTACAACGGTTACCGATTCAAACGGAACACTATAGTCCACATCGGTGGGGAAGGTCTGCTTTAGCTTGGCAAGTTCTTCGTATACGCCATTGGCGGTTTGCAGCGCATTACTGCCCGGCGCCTGGTAGATCTGGAGGTACGATGCACGATGCCCGTCGACAAATGAGTTGCTGGAAAAGGTAAACTTACCCAACTCCACGCGGGCAACATCTTTCAGGTAAACGAGTTCCCCGGTTTGCGGATTGTTTTTGACGATGATGTTTTGAAAGTCCGAAACCTTGCTCAAACGGCCATTAACCAATATACCCAGTTCATAAGTTTGTGTTGGCGCCTGCGGCGGCACGCCGGCAGTTCCTGCTGCCACCTGTACGTTTTGAGCAGTTAAGGCAGTGATAATATCCTGTGGTTCCAGGCTGTAAGCAGCCATTTTTTGCGGGTTCATCCAGATGCGCATGCTGAAATCATCGGTAAAACGACTGATCGTGCCTACTCCCGGCACACGCAATAATGCATCCTGCACAAATATGTTGGTGTAGTTATCCAGGAAGGTGATGTTGTGCGAGTCCTTTGGCGCGTATATGGCCACCATCATCAGCATGCTGGGGTTAACAGCACGCACGGTAAGGCCGAGCCGGCTGGCCGCAGACGGCAGCAGGGGTGTAGCGATGCTTACACGGTTTTGCACGTCGAGCGCGGCAATATCGATGTTGGTGCCGATCTTGAAGGTTATGTTTAACTGCATAGCGCCGTTGTTGGTGCTGTTGCTTTGCATGTATTCCATACCCGGCGACCCGTTTACCTGTTCTTCGATAGGCGTTGCCATGGTTTGTTCAACGGTTTGAGCATCGGCGCCGATAAACTGCCCGTTCACCTGCACTACGGGCGGTGTAATATCAGGATATTGATCTATAGGCAACAGTAAAATACAGACGGTCCCGGTAATTACCAGTACAATAGAAATAACTATTGCAGTTACGGGCCGCTTTATAAAGGTATTGGCAATCATTCTTTGTTAAAGTCTTTTTTATAAGCCTAAAGTCTTGAGTCTTGAGTCTAAAGTCGAAAGTCGTATAGTCTACGTTTGACTTTAGACTTCAGACTTTCGACTTAGGACTTAAATCATCCCCCGCGTCCGCCCCGGCCGCCGCCCGGACCCACTTTATTCGCTGTTGTAATGCGAACGCCATCGTGCAACGACTGCAAGCCGTCGACAATGATACGGTCGCCTGCTTTTATACCGCTTTTGATGATGATATCAGCGCCAATTACCTGCCCTGTTTGCACCTTTTTTTGCACGGCGATCAGTTTTGGTTTGTTGGCATCCGCAGCGGCTTTTTTGTCCATTTTTTTCAGACTGTCAGGGCTTACTTTTATTAAAGTATCTTTCGCTACGTACACAAAATATTCGCCCATTTGCTCAATAACAGCCTTGTTTGGCAATACCAGTTGCGGCCCCAAATCCTGGTTGTGTACGCGTACCACGCAACTCATTCCCGGTCTTAAATAAAAATCAGGATTATCAAAAACCAGCCTCACACGGATGGAGCCCGTTTGCGAATCAACCGCCCTGTCGATGATGGACAGTTTACCTAAATGCCCGTAAAGCGAATTATCGGGCATCAGCAAGGAGAAAAGGGAGTCAACTTTTATTTTATTGTGCTGCAGTTTTTCAAAAAAGGGCAGGTTTTTCTCGTTAATGATAAAATCAACCGCTATAGGGTTATCGGTCGAGATGGTATCAAGGGTAGTAACCCCGGGGCTCACTACCTCGCCCAGCCTCACCTGGCTAATGCCGATGGTGCCGGTAAATGGAGCGTAAACCGTGGCATATGTTAAATTAGTTTTGGCTGTTTTAACAGCTTGTTCCGAAGCTTTTACCGTATTTTTTGCCTGCTCAAGGGTGATCACGGCGTGGTCGTACTGCTGCTTGGCAACGGCGTTGTACTTGTTTAGATAAACATAGCGGTCGGCATCCTGCTGGGCTTCCACTAAGCCGCTTTCGGATACATTTAAATTAGCTACAGCCTGGTCATAGGCTGCTTTGTACAGGCGTTCGTCAATTTCATATAGTTTTTGCCCTTTGCTTACCTCTGTTCCTTCTGTAAAAAACATACCTGTAATGGCGCCCGAAACCTGGGGCAGCAAGTTTACCTGGTTTAAGGCCCGTGTTGTGGCAGGGTACTTATCATAGTACAATACTTGTTTTGGCTTTAACTTCATCAGGTTAACCGGAACCTCGGGGTTTGGGGGCGGTTGCTTTTTTTGGCACGCCGAAAGAATAACGCAGCCCGCCAAAAAAGTATTTAATATAACTCTGTTCATAGAGGTTGTTGGTTTGTGCATTTAATATGAAATTGTTCCCATCGCTTTTTCCAGGTCGACCTTGTTTGACAACACCTGGAACAGCGCATTTAAATAGTTTATTTCGGATGTTATTAAATTGGTTTCTGCCGTGATCACGTTCAGGTACGGGATGATGCCCTGCCTGTATTGCAGCGTTACCACAAAATATACCCTTTTTGCCAGCATTACGTTTTTCTGCAGCATCTGTAAATTATAATAGTTGCCCTTGTAATTAGCCAGCGCCGAGGTGTATTGAACATTGATCTGCGATTTCAAATCAGTTTGGGTCCAGTCCAGTATTTGCGACTGGAGTTTCGCCTTGTGTAAATTGTTCAGCCGGTAAAAGCCGGTAAAAATGGGAACGGTTAGTGATAGCCCAACAGTTGAGCCGGGATAGCCGGTAGAAAATAGCTCGGATAAATGATCGTTCGAATATGAAAAGTCATAATTAAAAAAGCCCGAAACGGTAGGTAAAAACGAGTAACGATAATAATTTACGGTCTGCTGCTGAATAGCTTTGTCGGTGTTTAACAGCTGGAATTCTATGCGTTTTTCAAATTGCAACTGCTGGTTGGTGTCGATATGAATATTCTTCATCATTTCCAGCGTATCAAATACCACGTTAAACTGTTTTTCGGGCGGAAAGCCCATTAATTGCTTTAACGCAGCGTATTGAGGCACAACGTTTTCATTTGCCTGTTTCAGTTGTGCTTTGGTGTTATTTAAGGTGATCTCGGCCTGCTCGTAATCCGTTTCGTCCACTATACCGCCTACATACTGGTGATAGGCATCCCGGTAGCTTTTGCCAAACTGGGTGGTGTCTTCTTTGAGTACGTTAATTTGCTCAAGGGTGAGCAACAGGGTGTAGAAGGTTTTGGTGACATTGGACACCACGGCGATTTTTGTACTGTCGGTTACCTGGTTTGCCTGTGTTATATACAAAGGCGCACTTTTAAAGGCGTACAGGAGGCTTGGATTAAATATCTGCTGTGTAAGCGATACTCCCGGCAAAAAAGTGTACCCGGGGCTTGCCGGCAAATAGGGTGAAACCATTGTAACGCCGTTTACGGTAGTCGTTTTTGCAGGTCCACTTTGCTGCAAAAAATGGGTAAGGGTTCCCGAAGCATTTATCTGCGGCAGTGCGGTAGATAAATCGATGGCATTATTTGCCTTCGCCACATCAATATTTATCAGGGCTATATTGAGGGTCGGCTGGTGTTGCAGCGCGTAGTCAATACATTGCTGAAGCGTAAAATACTGATCCGTGCTGTTTTTACTGGTGTCTTTTATCCGCACAGGCTGCAGCAGGCTAACCGTGCTGGTATCTTCAACGATCGGTGCTTCGGTAGTCGTCGCCTTTGTGTTTTGGGCGAGTACGGGTAATGTTAAACAAAGCAAAAGTGTATTGATCAATAAAATGCTGGCTGCTTTGAAGCGCGAAAGGATACTTTGCATATTAAGCTGGGCGATCTGTATTTTTTCAGTATAAAAATATCTCATACATAAGCCTGATAGTAAATATATTACAGGTAATAAATTATTACATATACTAATCCAGATATGTTTTGTAAAGGTGTGAAAAACATGCGGCGATTGGGGTAACAATTTTGTTAAGTTGCTGCCATGGTGCGTAAATAATAATATTGTTACCGAAAAGCGAATATTATAAATTTTTTTGGAAGTTGATAAGAATTGGGTGGCAATAGTTCATGGTTGATAGTTCATGGTTCATAGCAGCAGCGGCCTGTTTTTTTAACCTTTCACCTTTTACCTTTTGCCTTTCTCTTTTCGCCCTTCCCCTCAAACAGCGATGGTTTCGCTGGTGCGCGGGTCGTCGGGCAGTATTTCCATTTCGGGATGGTTGATGTAATTAGCGTACCATCGTATAGCGCTTACCACATCAAGCGCGTCTTCGGCCTTGATGTCAATTGTTTCAAAGGCATATAATTTTTTGCCGGCATAGCCATAAAGCTGGATCTCGTTTTCGCCGGGATCAAAATTTTCATATTCCAGGCAATAAACCCTGATCTTTAAAGGGGTATCGCGTGAGTGAATCACATCCCGGCAGGAGTTTTTCGGATCGGTTGCCAGAAGATATATGTTACCATCCATAAATCTGTAACAACTTTTGTGGCCGATGGTTTACATTAACTCCTATTTAAACCCGATAAAATAAAGATACTCAAAGCGCTGTGTAAAATTAAAACCCCAGTTGGGTATTGATTTCCCCAATTGTGAAATCCCGCGCCCAACGGTTATTGCGCCCATTTTCACGGAAATGGCATTTAACAGATGGCACTTGCTTTGAGTAGTGATATATACCCATCCCAATGGGTTTGTTTTTCATAGGTAGATGTAGGGCCAAAAAACTGCGAGAGTTTTCTGGCCTTTTTTGTTTCTGCATCTTTCGATCAGTTAATACCCGAAAACTTTTCTCCAAAAAGCGATAATTTTTATCACCTGCGATAAAATATTCGTGACGATAAACTGCCATAACAAAGTTTATTTATTTTTGAGGCCGAAAACATTTACTTATGGCCACAGTCAATATCCCCCGTCTCGATCTGAATAATTACGTCAATGGCAGCCCTGAGCAGCGAAAAAAATTTTCTGATGAAATCGGCAATGCATTTTATGAAACCGGTTTTGTTACCATTACCAACCATGGTTTGGATAAAGCGCTGATTGATAAGTTATATGCAGATGTTAAGGCGCTTTTTGCTTTGCCTGATGAGGTTAAAACGAAATACGAAGTGCCCGGCCTTGCCGGCCAGCGAGGTTATACCGGCAAAGGCAAGGAGACGGCAAAAGGCTTTACCGCGCCCGACCTGAAGGAATTTTGGCAGATAGGCCAGATCGTTACCGATGACGACAAACTCAAAAGTGAGTATCCCGAGAACCTGAAAGTAGAGGAGATCGCCGATTTTAACCCGACCACAGAAACTGTTTATAAAAAACTGGAATACGCAGGCATTCATCTTTTAAAAGCAATCTCAGTTTACCTGGGATTGCCCGAAGATTATTTTGACGACAAGGTGCACAATGGTAATTCCATCCTCCGGACATTGCATTATTTCCCGATAACCGACCCTGATTCGTTGTCGCCTGACGCTGTTCGTGCCGGCGCACATGAGGATATTAACCTCATCACGCTGCTCATCGGCGCAAGCGCCGACGGGCTTGAACTGCTTACCCGCGAAAACGAATGGTTCCCGGTAAAAGCATACGGCGAAGACCTGGTGGTTAACGTGGGCGACATGCTGCAGCGTTTAACTAATAACAAACTGAAATCAACCACCCACCGCGTGGTTAACCCGCCGCGCGAGCAGATGAAAAACTCCCGCTATTCGGTACCATTCTTCCTGCATCCCAAATCGGGCATGGATTTGAGTTGCTTGCCATCATGTATCGATAAAGATCATCCGAAGGCGTACGATGACATTACTGCGGGAGAATATCTCGACGAGCGTTTGAGGGAGATAGGGTTGAAGAAGTAGTGATGAGTCCGAAAGTCCGAAAAGTCCGAAAGTCCGAAAGACGCTGCAACTGATGTTTCGACAAAAAGATAAGTTATAAGGCTGAAGGCCAATCGGGATTGTAAAGTAACGTACCTGTAAAAGTAAAATTTTCCGTAAACTTCTTTCTGACTTCCCGACTTTTCGGACTTTCGGACTAAAAAATATTATGTTTGCGCACATGGAACAAAATCTATTTGTTTACAATACTTTAACCCGTAAAAAAGAAAAATTTATACCGATAAACCCGCCGCATGTTGGGATATATGTGTGCGGACCGACGGTTTATAGTGATGCCCATTTGGGCAACAGCCGCACCTATATTTCATTTGATATGATCTTTCGTTACCTTACGCATTTGGGGTATAAGGTGCGTTATGTACGCAATATTACAGATGCCGGCCATTTGGAGGGCGATGCGGGGGACGAGGGGGAGGATAAAATCTCAAAAAAAGCAAAACTGGCGCAGGTTGAGCCGATGGAAATTGTTCAAAAATACACCGTCGGGTTTCATGATGTAATGAAGGCATTCAATATTTTGCCGCCGAGTATAGAGCCAACGGCTACCGGGCATATTATTGAGCAGATAGAACTGGTAAAGCTTATTTTGGAAAAAGGCTACGCTTATGAAGTCGACGGTTCCATTTATTTTGACGTAGAAAAATACAGTAAAACAGCAGACTATGGCATTTTAAATGGCCGGAACCTGGAAGACCTGCTGGCCAACACACGTACGCTTGGCGGGCAGGATGAAAAACACGGCAAGCTTGATTTTGCGCTTTGGATAAAAGCAAAGCCAGAGCATTTGATGAAATGGCCTTCACCCTGGGGACTTGGCTTCCCGGGCTGGCACCTCGAATGCTCGGCGATGAGCAATAAATACCTTGGGGAGCATTTTGATATACACGGCGGCGGCATAGACCTTGCGCCGACACACCATACCAACGAAATTGCGCAGAATGTGGCGGCCTGCGGTAAAATCCCGGCAAACTATTGGGTACACACCAATATGCTGACGGTTAACGGGCAAAAAATGTCGAAATCGCTGGGGAACAGCTTTTTGCCTTACGAACTGTTTTCGGGCGATAATGCCATTTTAAATAAGGGCTACAGCCCCATGACCGTGCGGTTTTTTATGCTGCAGGCCAACTATCGCAGTACGCTTGATTTTGGCAACGAAGCGATGGAAGCTTCGGAAAAAGGTTTTAAACGGCTTATGAATGCCGTGGCGCTGCTGGATGGTTTGAAAGCGTCGCCGGCTACAGATGTGGAAATTCAGCCGCTGATGGACCGCTGCTACGATGCGATGGACGACGACTTTAACAGCCCGGTATTGATTGCCGAGCTTTTTGAAGCCTCGCGCATCATCAACTCGGTGAAGGACGGTAAGCTCAGAATTGACGGAGCGAACCTGGATTTGTTGAAAAACCTGATCGGCATTTTTGTGTTTGATATTCTTGGTTTAAAAGATGAGCAGGCCGCCAATGACGATCTGCCCAAAGTGTTGAATTTTATAGTTGATTTAAGAAATGAAGCGAAGGTTAACCACGACTTTGCGACATCGGATAAGATCAGGAATGGTTTGCAGCAGATCGGATTTCAATTAAAAGACAGCAAAGAAGGAACCAGTTGGAACAAAATATAACGGCTTAACAAACGTTAGTGGAATGATTTGACGTTCCGGTGATGTTTATTGGCGTTGTTTTTGACCGGAAGAGTATTGATTCGGCCACTCCGGATTTTACGAAGTGGTATTATATTCAAATTTAACTTAAATTAGAGCACTCAAAAATAGGATGAAAAAATTAGCACTTGCTGTATTGGTATTACTCGGTTCAGCGCGATTAACATTTGCCCAAACGCCTGCAGCGGACGTTAACAAAGCAGTTGACGCCGATAAGAATTTTAATAAAGTGGTTGAAAAAAAAGGTATAAAGGGCGGTTTTTTGTCGGTAGCTGATCCGGAAGGGATCATTTTTAAACCAAATGCGATAAACATCAACGAGTTTTACAAAAACATCGACCAGCAGGCGGGAACCTTGACTATGCAGCCCAATTTTGCGCGAATAGCTGTTAACGGCGACCTGGCGTTCACCGCCGGGCCTTACGTTTATCAAAATGGCGCTGATGACACCGATAAAGTTTACGGCGATTATGTTTCAGTTTGGAAGGCCGGCGGCGAAAATGGCGAGCTGAAGTTATTGATCAACCTGGGGATACAGCATCCTGAGCCCGAAGCTAATGCTATAAGTGATTTTAAAAACCCCGATGCCACTACGCAGGTAGCGCCCAGTAAGGACCCATTTGCCGGAAAAAGAATTATACTGGCAACGGATAACGCGTTTAATCATTCATTAACCATCTCGGCGCTGGCTGCTTACAAAGAATTTTTCAGCCCGGAGGGCAGGTATTATTTCCCCGGTTTTGAGCCCATCACCGGGCAGGACCAGATGATGAAATTTATTGATAACGAAGCGATATCCATAACTGCCCAAACTACTAACGCGGGCCGGTCGACCAGCAACGACCTGGCTTATACGTACGGCAAAGCCCGCATTAAAAAGGGCGAAATTGTAAGCAATTACAATTATGTGCGCATTTGGGAGCTGGATGCCACTCATAAATGGGACATCCTGCTCGAGGTGTTCTCGGCGGTTGAGAACGAATAGTGCCCAAAGAATAACTGAATTCCTTCTCGCTTTCCTGCACACTATTTTAGTGCGGCTTTTGCTCGCCAGTGCCCCTCATTGCTTGCCGATGAACGCGGCGTGATCTTGGCAAACCCCACTTTAAACCATTTCGCAAAGGTTAAGTCGATAGGATATATTGTTAATAAAAAAGGATTTTGTGGAAAACCCTTTTAAACCAATAAATAAAAGTTACGTACAAGATCATAACAAAGAAATAAAATGGCCGATCTCAATCAGTTTCAGCGATCGAAGGACAGGATCAACGAGATATTGCATTATTTAATGCATAAAAGCGGTGACCCTGAAACCGCATTCTATATACAATCGCTTGAGAAGGCGCTCAAAACAATTGAGCTGAAAATGGAAGAATATAAACAGAGTATGAACGAGAATAACGGCGCAGGCATGTTCGATCTTTCGTTTTAAACGCTTATTCCCTAAAAAAACCCAAAAATCAAAAGGCCCGAACGCCCGGACGCGGCGCTCCATCAACAAGTAGCCTGTTTACAGGTAAATCAAATCACAACGCCCGATCTCGTAGAGGTCAAATATCGGTAGAAAAGAACCAAACCCCGAAAGCCCGTGCTGTTAGGTACGGAACACCGCGGTGCGTTGGCGTAATATTGCGCTTGGTTAGTTGCGTACCTACGGCACGCTAATCGTCTTTGTCATTTTTTTTCCACCGATATTTTGCACCTACGGCGCAATTGATCAGCGAATTTTTGTTAAACATAGGATGCCTGGCGAATAGTGCTCTTCGGCTGCCTGCCTGGCAGTCGGTTATATCTCGTTTGCCTCTCGCTTTATTATTTAGCATGACCCGGGCGACATTTGTTAAATCCATCCAAAATTTAGTTAAATATTGTTAAGGGATGTTAAATCTGCTTGAGGATTAGTGCTTTAGTGCGAAATTAGTTGGGGTAAGTTGTAATGAGTTGTAAAGGTTGTAACGAGTTGTAATAGGTTGTCAAGGTTAGATGCCAGGCCAACTTTTGCAACCCAATTCAACTTCTACAACTCGTTACAACATCTACAACCTTTACAACTAAAAAAAATGACCTACAAAAAGATCAACAACCTCACCGGCTGGCTTTGTTTCCTGATTGCTGCCATCACCTATGTTTTAACGCTTGAGCCCTCGGTTAGCTTTTGGGATTGCGGCGAATTTATTTCGTGTGCGTATCGCCTGCAGGTTTCGCATCAACCGGGCTATCCGCTGTTTGCCATGCTGGGAAAAGCGTTTTCACTGCTGTCATTCGGCGACCGTACCAAGGTGGCTTATTTTACTAATTTAATGTCGGCGCTGGCGAGCGGGGCAACTATTATGTTCCTTTTTTGGACGATAACGGCCCTGGCAAAAAAGTTAATGAAGGCAAGCGGTGAACTTACCCGCTTACAGCAAATACAGGTGATCGGAGCGGGGATGGTTGGGGCGTTGGCCTTTACTTACACCGATACCTTCTGGTTCTCTGCTGTTGAAACCATCGTGTTTGCGTTATCGTCCCTTTGCACCGCGATCGTTTTCTGGGCGATTTTGAAATGGGAAACAAATGCTGACCAGCCGGGGGCCGACAAATGGATCATTCTGATCGCCTACCTCATCGGGCTGTCCATCGGTATACATTTGCTCAACCTCCTTACCATACCTGCCCTGGCCATGGTATATTATTTTCGCAGGTATAAAAATATCAATATCAAAAGCGCCATTGCCGCATTTCTCATCAGCATACTTATCCTTGGGATTGTTCAGTTCGGTATAAGGGGCTATACCATTTATTTTGCTGCCTGGTTCGACTTTTTCTTTGTCAACTCCATAGGCTGGGGATTTGGCAGCGGGGCCATCGTATTTTTTGTGCTCCTGTTTGGCTTGTTAGTATACGGAGTATGGTATAGCATCCGCAAAAAGAAGCCGATGCTCAATCTCGCTTTGCTGTGCGTGTTGTTTATCTATTTCGGCTATAGCTCATTTGCTTATATCCCCATACGCGCAACGGCCGGTACCAATCTGAACAATTCGCGGCCGGATAATGCTTTTACGCTTTACGATTACCTTAATCGTATCCAATACGGCGCTACGCCGCTGCTTTCGGGCCCTTATTTCGATGCCAAAATTGTGGACGAAAAAGAGGGCGGGAACAATTACCGCAAGGGGAAAGATCAATACGAAGTGTCGGGCAAAAAGATAGACTATGTATACGACCATACCTCGCTGCTGCCACGTATGTGGAGCACCGAGGCCGACCAAACCTATGCCCAGGATGTCCAGTTTTACCATCAATGGCTGCAAATGGCCGATGGCCAGGCGCCTACCTTCAGCGATAATCTGAAATGGATGTTTAGCTGGCAGATCTACCAGATGTACGTGCGGTATTTTATGTGGAATTTTGTGGGCCGGTATAATGAAGCCGACGGCCAGGCAAGTACCGCCGGCCTCGACGGTAACTGGACCAGCGGCCTTTTCGATGGCGGCAAGCATCTGCCTAAATCAATTACCACCGATCTAAGCTATACGCCATTGTACGCGCTGCCATTAGTGCTGGGATTGATCGGTATGTTTTATCATTTTAAAAACAACAAGCGCCATGCGTTGGCCATTGCCTTGCTGTTCTTTTTCACCGGCCTGGCTATCGTGCTTTACGTCAACCAAAACTCCATACAGCCGCGCGAACGTGACTATTCATATGTCGGGTCATTTTACGCCTTTGCGATATGGATAGGACTGGGCGTGATCGGCCTGGCCTCATTCGCCGCTAAAAAGCTGAATGCGCGGATTGCTTCATTTGGTTCTATCGCTATATGCTTGCTGGCTGTGCCGGCACTGCTGGCCAGTAAAGAGTGGCGTAGTCATGACCGCTCAACCAAAATGACGCCGCATGATATGGCTTACAACTTTTTAATATCGTGCCCTAAAAACGCCATCCTGTTTACTTATGGCGATAACGACACCTATTCGTTATGGTACGACCAGGAGGTGGAAGGCATACGGCCCGATGTGCGCATCGTTTGTTTGAGCTTGTTCAGTGGTGATTGGTATATCAACATGATGCAGAAAAAGATGAACGCATCGGCGCCGTTGCCTATTACCCTGCCCTTTGATAAATATAAAGACGGCGTGCGCGATGCCATTTATTTTAACGACCAAAAGATAAGCGGCCCGGTGGAGCTGAAGGATATTTTTGATTTTATCACCTCGGACGACAGCCGCACTAAAGCCACTTACCAGGACGGCTCGAAATTAAACTACTTACCCACCAAGGATTTTAAGATCACCATAAACCCCGACGAACTGGTTAAAAACGGCGTGGTGACGCCCGACCAGAAAAACAGGCTGGCAGCCCAGATGGAATGGAAATATCCATCGAACTATATTTTAAAAGATAACCTGGCGATGCTGGATATTTTGGCGCATAACGACTGGAGACGGCCGATATGTTTTACCACTACGGCCAGTCCGCAAGGCATGGTAGGTTTGATGCCCTATTTATATAAAGAAGGGTTTGTATACCACTTGATACCGTTTAAACCCATCGCTGACCCGAACGCGCAAACCTCAAAAATAAACAGCATGGTGATGTACGGCAACGTGATGAACAAGTTTAAATACGGCAACTTTAAACATGCCCGTTATTTAGATAATGTATCGAAAACGCAGTTTTTGCTGGATATGGAAATTACTTTTAACGACCTGAGCCGGGGCCTGATCCAGGATGGCCGACCCGACCTGGCGCTGAACACACTGCACAAGTTTGATAAAGAAATGCCGGATACTAACCCCGATATCGACACGGCTGCACAGCGCTTCTTCCTTGCGCAAAGCGCCTACAAGCTTGGCGATACCAAACTGGGCAACCGATTTGTAAAAAACGTGGACGATTACGTGACTGATCAACTGGATTATAACTACGAGCAGCTAAAAAATAATAATAACGAAGCGCTTGACGCCCGTACCATACAGTTGGGGATGCAGTTATTGAACGGCATGGCCGATTCTACTAAAAACAGCAACCAACAGCTGAGTAATAGCCTGGCTGCCCAGCTTAAGGATTACGAGAATAAATTTGCTGTTTTGGAGGGGAAATAGTTTTCAATTGGAAATATAAAGGCCGGGAAGTCAATATTACTATTTGGTATTTCCCGGCCTAAATACAAAAAAATATTATTTTTTGCAATCCTGGTTGCCTTTTGCACAACCATTTCGCTTTTTGTTGCGTAAAAGATATGTGACAAGTAGAGATATAAAGTGAAAATATTCAGTGCATTAAGGATACCAATTACCGTTATGATAATTGGATTTTGTTGGGCCGGCCTCAGTAACCCCATAATAACGCTTTTTTTCAGGCATTTGTCGGTAACAGAGCAGGACATCTACCGGAGCTTAAACGACCTGGCCTTCGTCATCATTATTAGTATTGTTTTATATGTCAAGATCAGCAAACAACACCGCAAACTGATCAAATCAGAAGAAGAGTATCGTCGCCTTTTTGAATCAAACCCAAACCCGCTTTGGATATACAATGAGAAAACCCTGAACTTTGTTAAGGTTAATAACGCAGCAGTTGAAAAATATGCATTTGGCCGCAGGAAGTTTTTGAAAATGTCGATTGAAGACATCGGCCACCAGGACTATCATGAAAAATTGGTAAATGCCGAGCCAGACGAATCCGAACTGGCAGGTACTTTTAAGCATAAAAAAGCCAACGGTGAAACCTTTGATGTTTCCATTACCTCGTATCCCGTACTGTTTAATAACCAGCGCTGCCAATTGGTGATGGCCACCGATGTGAGCGATCTGCTCGAAAAGGACCGTCAACTGGAGGCAGCATATAAAAAGATCAGGAACTCCAATCAAACACTTTTACAGATCGCCTGGTCAAACTCGCATGAGTTGAGAAGGCCGCTTTGTTCCATCATGAGCCTGGTAGGTTTGCTCAAGGAAGCCTCGACCAAAACCGACCAGGAGCAGTACCTCGAATTGCTTGATATCAGCTCAACCGAGCTGGACGAAATGCTCAAACACAATAACGAAAAAGTAACAGAAATAGAGTTGCAGGAAGTAGGGTAGGAGTCCGAAAAGTCCGAAAGTCCGAAAAGTCCGAAAGTCCGGAAGATGGACACGGAAAAATCCGGAAGTCGGAATATCCTTAGATAATGGCTCTTTAAATTTGCGCCCTATTAATCGGGCTTATAAATACTCTTCTATCTTTCTGACTTTCGGTCCCGATAGCTATCGGGATCCCGACTTTCGAACTCAACTCAACACCCGTTCAGCAATATCCTCCCCAATTTATCCGCCATCATTTCAGTAAACCATAGATTTCCGTCGTGGCCCATACGGATGCGGTGCATCATGGACATTTTGCTTGGGATGGTATGGGTGACAAACGGCACGCCCGACAAGTCATTGGTTTTTAAGTCGCGGATGGATTTGTCAAATTTGATAATATAATCATAACCGGCAGGGACAGGATTGTTGGTGACATCTACATATACCTGCACCCACAGATTCTTTTCCAGGTCGAATGAAAGTGAGGCCAGGATATCATTTTTTTGGAGGGCAGGTATGGTATATTCAGTGATATGTCCTTCCTTGTTGATCTTCCCTATTTTTACGCCGGCTTCTTCGGTAAACCACATGCAATCTCCATCGGGGTCCGGGATCACAGCTATAGGTCTGCTGTTGGCGGTTGGTATTTTGTATTCGATTACTTTTCCGTCCTGGGGTTTATGCAGAATGGCGCTGCTAAACAATTCCGTGCCCCACATGCCGCCGGGCCCGGCTGAAAGAAATATGGGCAACGAGGACAGGTTTGACAGCTCAAAATGTTCCACAGAGCGGTCGGGATTGATCTTGCCCAGGGTGCTGGTGCGCTTGCCGGTAAACCAGATGGTTTCGCCATCGGCATCCAGCCCTATGCCATGCGGCGCCGTATTTATCGCCTTTTGATCAGGTTTAGGATATATTTTTACATCCACTTCCTCCACAATATAGCCCTCGTCATCCAGCCGGGCTACCTTGCCGTGAAATTCCAACGATACCCAAAGCCGGCCTTTGGCATCGATCAGCAGGCCATGCGGGCCACTGCCTTCGGGCATTTCGTAATAAGTAAGCAACTTGCCATTGTAGTTAAATTTTGCCACCTTGTGCATGTTTTGCCCGGTAACAAAAATATGCTCCTTGTTCATTACGAGTTCATGGGTCGACCCGGTCAATTTGCCGGGCCAGTTCAAACTAAATTCGGTAATGATGCCTAATGTGGCCGGGGTATGCGTGTGCGGCACATCCGGCATATCCATGTGCATGTCCATAAAATTGATTTTTGTTTTAAAGAATAGGAATGATTTGGTCGATCGAATTTAAAAATAAAATAAATTAGATTTTCATATTAGTGAAAATTTAATTGGGGGTTAAGGAAGAAGTCCGAAAGTCCGAAAGTCCGAAAGTCCGAAAGTCCGAAAGTCCGGAAGTCCGAAAGTCCGAAAGTCCGAAAGTCCGGAAGATTGAAAAGGCGATTGTGGCGTGTTTGAGTGGCGAAGAAAGACTTGCGAAGTTTTAGAAACTTCGCAAGTCTTGGGTGCTCTATATAGTGATGCTTTGAGCACTATTTTTTTCCTTATCAAAAACAAAAGGGTTTCAAACCCTAACGGAATGAAACCCTTAATTCAAGTCAGAAAAAATGATACGGTTTATTTACCCTTTACCACCAGTATCTCGGTAAACCCGATCGATTTGGCGGGGAGCCTGCCGATCTTGGGATAATGTGCTGTTACATGTACCAGGTAAGTATCGCCGGGTTTGGCATTTTCAGGCACCATACCTGAAATTTCGAAATTTGTTTCCAGCTTGTTCTCAAAGCGCAGTACGTAACCGTTGCCGTCCCGTTGATCTTCAACTTTACCTTTCGAAACCAAATTAACCCTTGGTTTAAGGTTTGCTGATGGCAGCTTTTCCCTTAACGATGGGATAAGGTACGGAGGTACTTTACCGTAAACGTGTTTGTGGATCTTCATAATCTCCAAAACCTTTTCGTTCCGGGCAAAGTCGGCTGCAGCGTGCTGCACCTGGAATTCAACCGCTACGGCAGCTTCAGCATACTCGTGCATATCGCCAAAGCCAAGGCCAAAGTGGAAGGGGCCTCCGGGGAATACGGATATGGTATTGGTATTTCTCCATGCGGTACAGCTGTGCGGCACATCAGCGACAGGGCTGGGTATATGTATGGAGTCGGCCGAGCTGGTTGGACTGAACTGGCACTTGGTATCCGGTGTATTCAGGCTCACCACTGCACAGGTATGCGTGCCGGTGTTGATAAACGGCATAGACGAGAAGACGGTTGCCGAACTGGTTGCCGGGATGATAACATTTTGGGTATCCAGCAAAGCGCCCAGGGTGCCGGCGCCGCCGGGGATGTTCCAAAAAGTAACGTTGGTGCTTACTTCGTATTCCGAGTCGTTATGAACAATTGCGGCAAACCCGTAGTTAACGCCTGCAACCACGGTTGATGAACCGCTGCCGATAGGCACTTCGGTACCCAGCGAAGTGGTGCTGAACGGTGTGAATAACAGGATATCAGGGCTCAGGTAGCTGCCGGTAATGTACACCGATGCCGGCTCCTTGTAAAACGCAAAGGCGGTGATATCCGACGGTGTTGAACCGCTAACCACCATGCTGGTGCTGTTGCCGCTGATCACGGGGTTACTGGCCGGGCCTTCCAGCTTCACCCATTTATCAAAAGTGGCCAGGCTGTTAGCAACTCCGGGTGTATTGGCAGGAGGCGTAGCCGCAACAAGGGTTTCGGCATGCGGCTCAACAGCCAGCGAGCCGTAAACATTCACATTTGAGGTAAGCGAATTATCGGGACTGGTGCTGGTTACAAAAAAGTTATCCAGGAAGGCGCCGGTTGTTTCGTCGAAAGCATCCAGGTAAATGCCGGGACCGCCGCCAACACCGCCGCCACCGCCACCGTGGATGATATAAACCACCAGGATATTGATCACCTGGCTGCCAACGATGAGCGGCTGGAACGAGGCCGAGCCGGGCAGGTTAGCATAATCGGTAGAAGTTTCGCCGGCGCCAACGCAGCCGGATACATTCATAAAACCGAAATTGAAAGTGTTTACGCCATCGCTGTAAGTTTGTGGCGGCAAATCTGGCGTAAAAACGCTGCCGGTGGCCAAATCGTTAGTGGGCGGCACGGTGATACCGGGCACAGGTACATACTTGGATGATGTGGCAGGGTTACGGTTCTGCCGGGTTACGGGGCCGCCAACCTGCAGCGGCTCGTAATAAACGTAATTGTAGATTGCATTAGGCATGATGTAAATGTTTTAATGTTTTTCGCCTACTCTAAATCCCGTTTTCGGCAAACCGGGGCCTACTCTTTTATTTGTATTTGCCGAAGCAATTGCAAAATGGATTTTTGGCGTTTGTCCGTGTGTTAAGTATTAGGATATAATTGATTAACTAATACTCAAAGGTATTACAGCACTTTAAGGAATATCAGCGTATAAGTGCTGAAATTGCCGGGCGGGTTTTACGCAAGTTTTTTGCGGGAAAGGCGGGAAGTCCGGAACATGCAAAAGCGATTTTGGCGCGTGTGATTGGCACGAAAAGACTTGCGAAGTTTCTAAAACTTCGCAAGTCTGGCTTATCCCGGCAATGATTAACTTTGATCGCAATTGAAATTAAACCCCTACCGATGAACCGGGTAATTGTGCACAGTTTCTTTTACGTTTTAAAGGTTTGGTTCACGGCTGCGGGTATCGCGGTGGCCTTTGTTTTACTGACGTACGCTATTTATAAGACCGGGCAGTTGAAGAGGGCAGCGGACATCGGCGTTTTATTTTCATTAGGAATGATGTTTTTATTCCACACTTTAATAATCTGCTCTTTAATGGTATTGATTGTCAGATACATCACTATTTCGAACTGGAATAACTTTTTGAACAGGCTTATCGTTTCTTTGTGCTGGTATGGCGTTACCATAGTCAGTGTTTTGGTTTTGCCCAGGCTAGTTTTCTCAACAAATGATATTTTGAGCTTTTTGCGCATTCCATTCTCCACTAGCGACCAGGTAGATCGCGCCTTTAATCTATTCATTGCAACATTAGCGGTTTGGCCGCTGGCTTCAGTTATCTGTGCCTGGTGCTATAAGATCAAACCGGATCCTATCGGCGATTCAATAGTAGAATAGAGCGCTTGTTGTTTACACTAAATTTCAACCAACCTTTACCTGCGCATCATTTCCACCCTCCCAATGCTTAACTTTACCCCCAATAACATTAAGCACCCTTTTTATTCCCTTTATAAATATGGCAGAAGTTAAGTGCCCCAATTGTGGTTTTGGATTTCCGATTGAGGAAGTGATGGCCGAAGAATATAAAAAAGAGCTCCGGGTAAAAATGCAGGAATATACCCAGCAAAAAGAGGAAGAATACCGGAGAAAAGAGACTGAATTTACCGCTAAGGAACGGCAGCAGCAAGTGCAGTTTGAGCAACGCCTTACCGAAGAGAAAAAACAGCTGCAGGCCATTATTGAGCAGTCGCTGCGTAAAAGTATTGGATCCGATTATGAAAACCAGTTACAATTGCTGCAAAATGCCAAAAATGAATCCGACGAGAAGCTGAAGACCGCCCGGCAAAAGGAGATGGAGTTTTTGCAAAAGGAAAATGCGCTGAAACAGCGCGAGGAAGAACTGGAATTGTCTGTTGAACGAAAATTACAGGCGCAGCGAAATGAATTGTCCGAGCAGATCCGCAAGCAGGAAACCGAACGCTTTAACTTAAAGGATACCGAATACCAGTTGCGCCAAAAGGAACTGGAAAAGCAGTTGGAAGACCAAAAAAAACTGGTGGACGAGATGAAACGCAAGGCCGAGCAGGGCTCCATGCAGCTGCAGGGCGAAGCGCAGGAACTGATACTGGAAGAGCTGCTGCGCGATTATTTCCCGTTCGACCTGATCAGCGAGGTGGGTAAGGGGGTGCGTGGGGCGGATTGTGTGCAAACCGTGCGCAATACCTTCGGACAGGAGTGCGGCCGCATCATTTATGAAAGCAAAAGAACCAGCAGTTTTGGCGGCGACTGGATAGACAAGCTGAAAAAGGACATGCGGGCCATCGGCGTGGATGTGGCCGTCATCGTTTCGCAATGCTACCCCAAGGGGATGGATTGCTTTGGCGAAAAGGACGGCGTATGGATATGCAGCTTTGACGAGGTGAAAGCCGTAGCCTACGTTTTACGCGACGGCATCATCAAGCTGGCTAACCTGGCCAAAGCCCAGGACAACAAAGGCGACAAAATGCACCTGCTGTACGATTACCTGGTAAGCAACGAATTTGGCGAACAATGGAAAGCCATTCAGGAGGGTTATATAAGCATGCGGCATTCCATCACCGTAGAGCGTACTGCCATGGAAAAAATGTGGAAGGCCAGGGAAAAACAGCTGGATAAAGTGTTGCTAAACGCTACACACATTAAGGGCTCGATAGTGGGGATTGCCGGCGCCGATTTGATACGGTTGGAGTTGGGGGATGATGAGGAGGATGGGTTGTTATTGGAGTAGTACTTTAAATTGGTTTCAATATTTCGCGTATACTCGTTCCATCGGATATGACACAGAACCCTGCATTTTCGGAAGTTACCCGCTGCACGAAATCAAAGATCAAGTCCCGTGGTTGTAAAAGGCGTGTCCCAATGCGTCCATAACCGAGCAAAATTACCCTGCATCTCTCTCGCTTTCCAATCTTTGTCAGCAGGATAAAGCTCCCATATCTTTTCGTGATAATACCTCGCATTGTTACTTTGGATAAACATACACCATGACCCCGTACCTTCAGGCTTTATCATATTTATTTCGTGAACGCCCTCTCGTTTGAGCAATCGTCTTAAAGATTTTATCGACTGCATAGTATATGTGTTATTATATCCATCGTTACCAAAGATCGCAGTAATGTTGGAATCATAAAGTATAGCTCCCCTATGTACTTCAAAATAGTGATGGTACAAGAAACGTAATAACGATTTTGCTTTCTCCTCAAGTGGTTGATTATCGGGGTTAAAATATTTGTTGTATAATTCTGGGTATAGCTTTATATAATCCTTTAAGTCATATTGATTAAAAAAAGCACATTTTAATCCTGACTTTTCATCGTTATTGATCACATTAAAAATATCTTTAACTGTTTCGCTAACAACTGTAGTTGTTGCTAGTAAAAATCGATTCGCCTTATGTTGCATTGCCTTGGCTTGAAAATTTGGAATATCCGATTCCAAGACGGATTTACTTTTACTACTGGCTGCAAGGTGCTTACATTGCACGAGCCAAACTTCTCGAGAAGAAATCCTCATGTCGTTCGTAATCAATCGCTCAGCTATCATGTCACGCGACTGATCAGGGCCTCTGCCAGGCCGGGATGTGATTGTGAAGCCTTTTAATTTTAATATATCCTCAATTAGAAACTCAAAGTCTTCAGGTAAAATCTTTTTGAAGGTCATAAGATATTTTAAAAAGATTGTATAGTTTATGAGATACTACAGTTATCATCTTTTTTTTAAGCTTAGATGAAATTAATCTAAGCAGAATGACTTTTTCCGCTGTGCAAATCCTTAGATGTTCACATTAAAAATTGACTATTGCTTTTATATGGTTTTTCATTCGGTAACGCCCAACGCTTCAAAGCAAATTTCTGAAAACTTTCCTCTCTTATTTTACATATTTCAATTGCTAAATCTCTCCAAAAATTCTTCGTACGGCGTTTGTTCCCTAATTCTCGCATAACATTATCATTTATTTTTCTAAGTTCCGCCACCTGCAGCATATCCAAAGCGCCATCACCGGCACCGTTGTATTCGATCAGTTTGTTGATTTTATCCGGTATATAATTATTGCTTAAAGATATATTGCTGCTTAGCCCACAAAGCACAAAATTCCCCAGCCTTCTTTTTGTGTGGAAATCTTCGGGAAAATCCTCTAAAAGATTTTTAGATGCCCATATATGTTCCAAAGATAATTGGTCATTTGAGTTCTCTCCGACCGCCTTTTTTCCACTGAGAATCCTTTGAATGTCAAAAGATCGCTTAGCCCTACTTGTCCGAATATCTTCTTCATAGCAAGCTAGAAAATAACGAATTCCTGGCCACCGATAAAAATTGAACTGTTCTGTGTCATCCAGGAATAAATTATCAATTAGTTTTTCCGCATAACAAAATGCATAAGTAATTTGAGCTAAATTGTGAAATAGCCATTCGAAAATATTGCCTATTATTGCCACATTATTATAGAACGTAAATGCTGGGTCACTATCAGAATGCCATTCAGGGTCATTGAAAAACTCATAAGCATAATAAAACATATCTGCTTGTTTACTGTCTGCCCTTCTAAATACATCCGGCATTACGTACAAACGCATATTAACAACTTCCAAAAGCTTAAGCAGCCGTATAGCCTGATCTGGTTTATCCAAACGTGACATAATTGAAAGATATAACGGCATAATCGACGCATTGGTGGGCTGGCATCGTAAATAGGTTAAGCACTTATTCAATTCATCTTTAAATTCTTGTTTATAGGTATTCGTAAAATAGCTTTGATTATAGAACCAAGCATAATGGAGCGAAGCTCCAGCGATAAATGAGACAAACTTTCGCATTCGGTTTACCACTGACTCTATGTATGACGCTTCCGTCCTTTTAACGTCAAACTCATACTTACATTCATCGTAAACATTCCAACTTTTTTCTTTGTTGGTCTTGAAAAAAACTAAATAACAATTTCGCAAGAAAGCATTTTCATCGTCGTTGCTCGTTCGACTAGCCTGGCTTAAGTTTGTTTGAATTTCTACCCAGTTTAAATTAATATCATCCCTTAATTTGGTTTTGTCGTGAACCGTAGAATAATAGATAAAGAAATTCTTGATTTTTTCTAACTCCGAAAGCTTTTTACCCCGGTTATTAATCACCTCGAACATAATCCCTATTTCTTTATCATGAGTAGGCGTAAAAAACAAGAAGTTTAATTTATGGATGATCGTATTATAAATTAATTCTACCGAGTTATTATTATTCTTTATCCAATCATTAAAAAAAACAGAGGCATTGATAATTGCTTCATGTGATTTAATACTGGGTAAAAATTGTCTTTTTTCAATAATAGCTTCGAAACAATTTCTTGTTTCAACATTTGGAGTAAAAACAGATTTTTCGTTACCCGTCAAACCTCTAATTATAAATAACTCTTTGATTTCAGCAAATTTGTCTTTGTCATGGTGATAAAGTTCATTTAACAAAATCACTAACGTCGTTAATCGCTGTTGCCCGTCAACTAATTCATAAGAGTTGGAATTATCAGTATTTCTAGAAGCTACAATTGTTCCTGTATAATGCTTGTTATCTTGTTTGGATATATTATCTATATCCTTGATCATGTCTTCGAGATGCTCGGTTTCCCAAGAATAACCTCTTTGATAATCCGGAATTGTGAAAAAATTATCTTCGAATAATTCCTTCAAGTTGAACGTTCTTGAACTTAACTGGTCGATTTGACCATTTTTAAGAGGCATATGATTTAAAGAGTTAGGTTGAAAATTTATTCACGTTTCCGTAACTGAGCCGTTTTCGTGGACCCAAAAATGCTTGATATTTAATTGCGAAAGATAATAAATAAGATGACTAATTGCTTTTTTAATATCGTCGTCAAAAGGGTGTGCGATTGCAACAATCGCATTGGGGTTTTTATATTTTTCTGTTAAAGCTTTAGTTAAGGCTTTGCCAAAATGTGTTTTTATTTGGCCACTGTCAAATTTTAGCCTTGTTGGATTATCTAAACCGGATTTTGCTCCTTTAGCTTCTATAATCAATTGTTGACTACCTTTTGATGCACAAATATCAACACCTCGCGTTCTTCCTAAACAATGACTATCAATTTTCCATCCTTGCTTAGTAAGATGTTTCATAAGGTGTGATATTACTATATCCTCTGTCATTTTATTCATATAAACATTTTGCGAGTTTAAGTTAACAAGATATTTAAACTTTTATTGGCAATAATGGTATATTCGATACCGCCTTATCTGGAGTGAGAATGCCTGCAATGGCCATGAGCGATGAGTTATAGCGTTCCGCTGTCCGATTCTATCTACTGATTACTACGCCTGTTATTTGAAACTACAGCATAAACAAAACCGGGCAATATTGATATTAGCATCATCAAATTTTCTCTTTAAGCGCGAAGTGCGGCGCCGGCCCAAAGAGGTGGCGCACTCTTGTTCCACAGGACTATCTCTTTAACAAGTTCCTCCCTAATTCATAGCTTCCGTTCCTTTTTCCTATTTTGTAAATAGGCACATCTTTGTCAAATGAAAGCATAACATTTTTTATAATGTCCTCCTCATCTGCAGCACTGATATTCATGCCGAGAATTATTTCTTCAACAGAATTGGCGGAAAAGGTTTTGGCCCGGGCACTCTCAGAATCGATCTGTCCGGTTAAAAATCTATATTCTTCTTCGTTGGTCCATTTTAGTGACTTTTTAAAAAATCCGTTCGCAATTTCTTCACCCGACTGCTCTCGCATGGGATCAAAATCAATTGGTTCATCCGAATATATTACTCTGCCATCCAAACAGGACATTTCATCAGCGAATTGTCTGGTATTAAATCCTACACAAAAGCCTTTGTGGGAATCTCCATAATAAGACCATAAAAGCATTTCGCATGGATTTATACTAAGACTCAATACACCAAATTGATCGTAATCCGTCTTATTTCTTTCGGTAACTGTAATCCCTTGAAGAAAATAGTCGATCGGGTCATTTTTTATTTCTTCAATTTTCCTTCTAAATATTATTTTCCTTTCTGAATCAGATATACTTGGCAACGCAATCTGCAGACAACGCCATAAATGTTCAGAAGCTTCTTTTGAGGTTAATTTGTTGATAATAACTTTATTTGGCGGCCTAAGCTCAAAAGGGTCATTTAAATCGAAAGGATGACTAAACCAAACTTCTCCTTGGGTGATAATTTTTCTGTGAAAGCTATTGCTCCACGTGCGGAATTTGTAAACCTTGTCTGGCTTTTCACCTAAGTTGTCAGGTAAAAATGATGAAATGTGGTTACCTTGCATTTTCATTCAGGATATAGGGTGATTAGGTGATTTGAAGATATTGAAATTTGTTAATTAAAAGAAATAAAACCGATTTATTTCTAACCACGCCCAGCCTTACGTTATTTTTCGCTGAGCCTCCTGGCTTGTTGTTCGCACGTAAGTAGCCACCTGATACTAACATAGGATAAGCAGCTATCATACCCATCGTCGCGCAGGTACTATCGACGGATTACTATGCTGCAGTTTGAAACTACAGCATAAGCAAAACCGGGCTATATTGTTATTAAGCATTACCCCCGCCGGTTCAAGCGTCCACGCTTACATCTCCCAGTTGCAGGTTAAAAATAATTCCCAAAATTTATTTCATATCACGAAATGCCTCAACCGACGAACTTTACTTTGTCACCTTAACCGTCGTAGACTGGATGGACGTATTTACCAACCTGGCGTAAGAAATGCCAGGTAAAGGCAAATTTGAGCATCTGTCTTTAGTTTTCACAGGAAATAAAGTACTTTAGGAGCTTTGACACTTGAGCAGTAAACATTTATCACATGGGGGATAAATCAACTATTGACCCTAAAGCTTTACCTAAAAGTTATATCTTCATCGACGAAAGCGGCGATCCTGTTTTTTATGGAAATCGTAAAAAGCTTTTGGTGGGGCAGTTGGGTTTCCAACCTTATTTAATTATTGGACTGATTGAAACCCCGGACAGGATTAAACTGCGAACGGCTGTTTTGGAATTTATAAATAATATCAGGGCTGATCCGATGTATAATTCAATCCCTTCCATCATATCAAACGAAAATTGGTACCTACATGCACGGGGCGATCATCCTGAAATCAGGGCGAAGTTTTTTGAGCTATTACGTGAGCTTCCTGGTTTTAAAGCGCACGTGGTGATCGCTAAAAAGCAATTGAGTATTTTCAATAAAAAGCATAATAATAATCCGACTGAATTTTATTTTGATGTTTTGCACCATTTAATGCGCGGAAGATTAACGAGCGATGCTATTTTTTATAAATTATATCTATCGCAAAGAGGAAATAACTCGCTGCACCATTTTGAAAAAGCGGTGGCTATAGCCTTAGCGGCCGAAAATGTTGCCGTGAACTATAATCTGGAAATTGTGCAGGCCAGGGAAATGCCTGAATTAAGCATAATTGACTATTTGATTTGGGCAGTACAGCGCAAGTTGCAAAAAAATGAGCCCAGATACTTTAATGCCTTAAGAGAGAAATTTGAAACGCTGCTCAATTTGTACGAAGATGATACCCAATAAAAAAGCTAAAAAATCCACTCGCCCCCGTGCCAGTACTGGCAACACCCATCATGGGATGAGATATGTAAGCGATAAACTTTTTAGCCCTGCAAAGATGCCAATTTTATTTTTTTAAAGCAATTTTACAAAACACAAAAGCCGGCCTTGTAACATCTCAATATCTGATATAGGTAAAAGTAGCAAATTCGCTACCTTTATCCTAACAATAAAGCATAAAACGACTGTCAATGAATTCGCAACATATTGAACTCATCATCGAAAAAGGTGAAAGCGGAATTTGGGGAAGGGTGAATTATAATGACAACCTGATTGTTGACGAAGCCGGCAATCTGAATGAGTTGGAGTTAAACTTAAAAGGGCTGTTAAAGGACTTTGAGGGCGTTGATCCCGAAAGTGTTGTGTTTGATATCAGGTATGATGTGTATGCGCTGTTTCAACAGTTCGACTTTCTGAACATCAGCAAAGTTGCCAAACATGCGGATATTCATCCTGGCCTGTTGCGTCAATATGCATCAGGGGTAAAACACCCCTCATTAAACCAGGCAAAAAAGATCGAGGACACGCTGCACAGGCTGGCTGCTGAAATGCAAAAGGCATCGGTTTATGTGGCGTGATTATTTCGCTCTTACTATACCTGTAGTTTGAAACTACATCATAAGCAAAACCGGGCTAAATTGTTATCAAGCATTATCAAATTTTCCAACTAAAACCGGCAAAACCATCAAAAATCACCAAATTTGGGCCTACCTCAAAAATGAAACATGTTGATTATCAACCACTCCATCGATTGTCATCACAAAGCGTATTCCTGGTGACCCTGATTATCAATTACTTACAGACTTTTAACGATTAACGTATAGCCGGAAACATTGATAATCAGCGTGTTTCACTTTGTTCCGGGTGTTCCGCGTGTAAAAATGGAACGCTTTGCGGGGCGGATAAACTATTTTTAGCCCCCGCCGGTTCAAGCGTCCACGCAACTCAAACGCACCTGTGGTTATTTTGCCGACCAGACCTCAAATTATATTTTTATAAGTCGAATATATTTTAATATTTTTAGCGGGTAATGCACTGTGCCTTACCACGTAAGCTAAACCTTACAATAAATAAAACCTTTAACCATCAAAATTATGAACGATCCCAAAACCATTTTTATCGATCCGCACGATTTGGATATGGTAGCCTTCAATTCCAACGAACAGGTACGTGCGCGAAATGCCATTTTTGCCGTTGATGTTGCCATGCGCACAAATTACGATGCATTACGGGCGCAGCTGATCCTGCAGCTAAGCCCGGTAATTGTTGTGCAAAATGATTTTAGCGGCGGCACTTATACGCTGATCAACGATGGAACGCAGGAGATTGTGCAGCCCGTTTCGCCAATATTTGAATTAGTGAAATCGGTTAGCCACACGCCGCTGGGCATATATGTTATTATTGCACCGTATTTAAAGCAACCGAATGTTACAGACTGGGTAGCTCCGCTTCAGCAGTTTCGTTCGACATTGGAATATGCATTAGGGCATATCAGCCTGGCCGGTTTGCCACAAATGGCAGTGGATTCCTGTAAAAAAGTGCTGATAGGCGGGATGGAGTTTATTGATGTATCGATAGCCGAAGGGGGTTTTTCAATTAAAAGCTATGAAGAATTTACCGAAGCAGTTGGCCCGGACATCCTGATCAATATGCATTTTGCCGCCAAAGCCCAGATAGAGGGAGTGGAGGCGTTGTTAACACGCTGGCGCAAACAATTGGGCCCCGAGAAATGGAAAAATTTATATGCAATAGTGTTAGCGATTTGGACAACCGAAGTAAAAAATCAAAACTGGCTCATTCTTAAACACATGATGGATGAATCCAGAGTGGATTCGCACCTGATCACCATTTCTACCGCCGAGCCGGTGGAAGATACGGTGGCGGTAGCGCTGGATAATTTAGCGCGGATAGTGCAGGATAACGTTGCAGCCGCCATGGTTTTTCCCGGAAACTCAAAGCTTGCCGATGCATTAAAAGGCCCGGAAGATTTGCTTGCAAGCGCCATCGAAAAAATGATTGGCTGCCCGCATGGAAAAAAGTAAGATAATTGCTGAGGTCTGCAGGCAATGGCGTGGAAGCTTGAACGGGCAGGGGAATGTCAACTTTTAAATAGCTTTTGTCTGTTATAACGCACATATTTTGATCACCCACCGCAATTTCCTGCGTGAAAATATTTTGGCATAATTGTTACGCTCGGGGTAACACATTATCTAAATAATAAATGCCATGAGATCACTACTTTATATTGTTGCGGTAATCCTGATAATAGGATGGGCAGTCGGCTTTTTCGCCTATTCGGCGGGCGGCATTATTCATGTTTTATTAATTATTGCAATTATTGCAATTGTTTTAGGATTGATCAGGGGAGACAGAACGGTAGTTTGATCGTTTAAAGATCAGCTGCCTTAAAGGCGATCCGGGCGGGTCGCCTTTTTTAAAATTCAGTAAAAATCGCCCGCTGCCTTACCTTCTAAACTTTAAAGTTAATTTAAAAATAAAGTTAATTCACATTTTTTCATCAAGACCAAAATTTCTACAAAGTATTTTTTCAATATTGTTGCCGATTTGATTATTTAAAATTTGCTAGCGGGCCATGTACGTCGCAACCGGTCAAATATCTGACATTGTTTTTGATAACCTTCCTACACCGATATTGGTTGTTAAGGCCGATCCGCCATTTTTTACAGTTTTGGCCCTGAACAAAGCATACCGCAATACCACCTCCACACCGGTAGAAAATGCCATCGGAAAACCTGTTTTTGAAGTTTATAAACCCCGCAATTCATCCAGCAGGCAGCATTTAAATTGTTGGAAAGCGGTTTACTGAAGGTTATACATACAAAGGAATCCCTGGAGTTTCCAACGCTTGTTTTTGATGCCCCTACGCCTGATGGTGATGTTAAAACCTGGTGGCAAATTGAGGTTACACCGGTAATAATGGATGACGGCGGCGTGGCGATGTTACTATGCAACGTTAATAATGTAACGGAACAGGAATTGGCGCGACAATTTGCGGAGGATGCAAAAGAAAGAGAATTAATGCTAAACCGTGAATTGACAAATGTTAACGAGAAATTACTCAAAACAGTTGGAGACCTGCGACGGTCGGAAGAAAAGCTTTTCAGTTTAAATACCGACCTCGAACTACGCATAGAGTTGCGCACCAGCGAACTGACTGAAAGCGAGAAACGTTTTAGGTCTATCCTTGATTCGCTGCCACAGATAGCCTGGACCAGCAAGCCGGATGGTGAGGTTGATTTTTATAATCAAAAATGGTACGATTATACAGGTTTAACTTTTGAGCAATCAAACGAACAGGGCTGGAGGGAAGTTATACACCCAGACGATATGCAGCGTTCTATAAACATACTTGGTGAAATTTTAGCTAGCGGAGCAGCCGGCGAGGTTGAAATACGCGAGAAAGGGAAAGACGGGATTTACCGATGGCATTTAGTGCGCGTAAATCCCCTTAAAAACCAGGCAGGCAAAATAGTGCACCTGATAGGAATAGCTACCGATATCGACGATATAAAACAAATTCAGCATCAAAAAGACGACTTCATCAGTATAGCGAGTCACGAGCTAAAAACGCCGATCACCAGCCTTAATGCGGTTCTGCAGCTTTTGGAAAGGATGAAAAATAACCCCAGCAGCGAAATGTTGCCTAAGCTGATCTCGCAGGGCCGGCGAAGTATGCAGAAGATCACCACCCTGGTGGACGATTTGCTTAACCTGGGCCGCCTTGATAAGGGCAAATTACCCATTAATAAAACTTTTTTTATTCTGTCCGAACTTGTTAACGCGTGCTGTAACCCGGTCAGCCTTGCCGGTAAACACCGAATCCGGATTTTGGGCGACAAACAACTGCGGATATTTGCTGATGAACACCGCGTTGACCAGGTAATGGTAAACCTGATAAACAATGCTGTAAAATACGCGCCTGATTCGGAAGAGATCGTAATTACCATTGAAAAAGACGGACAATTTGCCAAAGTTTCGGTTGCTGACACCGGCCCCGGAATTGCCGCCGATAAAATGGCCCATTTGTTCGATCGTTACTACCGCATTGAACAAAGCGGCTACCAGGCATCGGGCCTGGGGCTGGGTTTGTATATCAGTTCTGAAATAATAAAGCGGCACGGCGGTGAAATGGGCGTGAACAGCCAAATGGGAAATGGCAGTACCTTTTGGTTTACGCTGCCAATCAACGCGTAAATCACTTAACACCTAAACCATATACGCCGACTGTGCCCGGTTAGTTCCCTTTCGCCCTTAACACCTCTCCTTGCAACAAACCTGTTACTGGATATCGCCGTTGGTATAGCGAATATGAACGTTGGTGTAATAAATTATAGGATGTGTTGAATTATAATTAAACTAAACCTTAATTATTAACCTTTACTAAATTCCTAAAATATGAAAATCCAAAAAATCCGCGTTCTCGCAACGGCCGTTGGCGTAATTTTATTTAGCCTGGCTGGTTGTAAAAAAGATGCTTCGCAAAAAGCGGTTAACGCTGCCGCCACTAACGGCGGCCAAAATGGTTCAACATCCGATCCCCTGGTTTTAACGCCCGGAGGATGGCTGCCCAAATCTCACGTCCATTTTGTTGAGCCCGGGTACCATTTGGATGTAAGGACGGGCCATGTATTAAAAATTGAAGATGCATCCGGCAAAATAGCGGCGGACTTTGGCGAAAGGCACCTGTCAATGGGTGGCCCTCAAACGCAGCCGCAAAAATCATTCGGCAAAAGTTTTACCGCCACCCCTACAAACCCGGGTACCGACGGCTGGGTAGGTTTTTCTAACTGGAACAGCGCTTACCCTATCACCTATTTTAGCAGCAGGTGGACCGTACCAGGCACGCCGGGGAACACCCAGTACGGACAAACCATTTTTCTGTTTAACGCCACCTCGCAGGCCGATCAGTCGGACATTCTGCAGCCGGTGCTGCAATGGGGCCCTTCCAGCGCGGGCGGAGGAAATTATTGGAGTATTGGTAACTGGTACGGGTGGGACAGCAACGCCTACTTTGCTTACAGTGGCCTTGTAAATGTGAGCAGCGGCACTGCCGTAACGGGTGTAATTAACAACACCGGCCTAAACGGCACATCGTACAATTTTTCAGTTGGTTTTACAGGCTATAGCAACACGCTTAATGTGATAAAGGGAAATGCCAACCTTGGCGTGTTAGCTAACGGCAGCCATACCATTGTGGTGTTTCCAACTATTCCGGCAGAAACCTGGGCCTATGAAACAATGGAGTCGTACAACAGTGTAAATTTTAATGGCGGCAACGGGGTGGTGTTTGCACCATGTTATCCACCGCAACTGGATGTACCCATGGCCAATATTACCTTAACTACCAGCAACGGGCCTGCAGCTTTATTCTGGAATACTTATATCGGGGATTTTTCCACAGTGGGTGAGCATGCGACTCTGGTCAGCAACAATTCAACCGGCGCGGGCGAGGTCGACCTGTATTTTAGGGGCCCGATCATTACGTACCCAAGTCCCGATGCATTTAACGTAGGCACACATTATTCCATCAGCCCTACCAACACCGGCAGCCCGGCAACCAGTTATATCATAACCCCGCTTTTACCTACAGGGCTGAGTATGAGCAGCACAACCGGCGTTATCTCGGGCACGCCCACCTATGTTTCGCCACAAGCCAACTACACGGTTACGGCCAGCGGCGGCGGCGTAAGCGGGACTTTTATAGTTGCCATAAGTACTGTTATACCGGGTATTAATTTCGCCATAACCAACAACAGCGGCAATGGCCTGGCCATCACTTTTGTGCGGACTGATATCTCGCAAACTAATATTTCAATGGTAGCCCCGGCGCATTCAGGCTCTAATCCGCCTTTAAGCGTTCCACCGGGCACTTATACCATCAAATGGAACCCATCGGGCATGCCCGTTAATTGCGTGGTGAATACCAATACCGGGCTATATTCGTCAAACTCACCGGGCGGACAATTTGTTGGTGTAGTAGTCGGCAGCGGCGGAGCAACGTCACTTTCAGCAAATTGAGGGGCGTTGTTTAATCGGCGCTACACCTTCTAACTAAATCAAAAAAGCCATTCTATTTTTTAATAGGGTGGCTTTTTGATTTGGAATGAGGCGAAAACGGTTTGTACTTATTTCTTTGATCTCGCCAGGGGCGGAATAAGAAAATGAATTGTTAAAAATGTTGCGTCTTTTTTCAATAGGTCCCGTCAATGGAAGAAAAAAGATTCAATATGAAAAAGATCATTTTAGTATTATTAAGTGCATTCCTGCTGAACAATAGTTTTAGCCAGGCTGTTAAGCAATCGCCGGAAAAAGGCGAGTATGCCGTATTTGCAAAACTAGGTTCCGAACGAAGTGCTGCGCGGGGCTGGATGGACACCATTCATTTCCCTCCGGCAGAATACGGAAGCTCTTTACTGTGGGTACTTGTTAAACCTTATTACTTAAGTACCCCCCAGGTAAACGCCCTTACCAGACTCACTGCACCGCCCGCCAACAGTTCGGACAGAACGCGTAAAGAATTGGATTACCTGTTGCAATTGCAGCAAAATCGCACCCCGGACCAGGTAAAACAGGTTACAGCGCTGGGTAATTTAGGATACTGGCCGCAAATTGCCGGCTTAAAAACACATCCCGACCACCAGCAAGTATTGCAGGACCTGTATTTTGAGTCCCGGACAGTGTTAGGCGACCAATGTAAGGCTGAACATTACCCGCTTACCACTAAATTGCTGGAGAACATCATGCTGGACGACCGTGTAATGGAATTTACCATTAAGTACACTTATTTAAGGCCGCGTCCGTATCACCTGGAAAAGCGGCTTCAGCCGCTTGACCATATTAATTCGCCGTCGTATGCAAGCGGACACTCTTTGTGGGCCTATTTGCAGGCCTACGTCTGGAGCGAACTTTTACCACAAAAGAGAGATGAGTTTTTAAAGATCGCTGAAGAGATCAGGCATTCAAGAGAGATTATGGGTATTCATTATCCAAGCGACAACTCCGCATCAAGAACCATTGCTTTTCAAATGTTGCAGTACTACCATACCAATCCGCAATTCAAAAAAGATTTTAAAGCGGCATTGAGCGAATGGAAAAAAAATGATTAAATATTTCAAGAACGCCCTATTAATCGTAATATTGCGATTAATAGGGCGTTTATCAATTTATGGATACAGGCAACAATGTCAAAAGTATTTATGATGCCTTTGGCCAGCAACTCCAGGCATTCATTTGCCACAAGGTAAATCATAACGACGACTGCTACGATATAATGCAGAACGTATATGTAAAGGTTTATAACAAGCTGAAACTTGTAAGGGAAGCAGAGCGCTTAGGCCCTTATTTATTTAGGATAGCCAGCAACGAGGTGATCAATCATTACCGGTCATCATTTAAATATGAGCCATTCGAATCCGTAAAGAGCGAAAGCATTTTTGCTCATCAGGAGGCTTCTTCGTTCCAGTTACAGGATATTTGTCTTTACTCTATGATTTATTCGCTGCCACCCATTTACAAGCAAGCATTGTTGGCTACCGACCTTGGAAACTTGTCGCAAAATGCGTTGGCGAAAAAATTGGAAATATCCGTTTCAGCCGCAAAGTCAAGAGTGCAAAGGGCCAGGGAAAAATTAAAAAAAGAAATTCTCAAACACGGTCCTTATGAATTTGACCGGTATGGAAATATCGTTTCATGCTGCGAAAAACTGCGAACGCCACTGGCCAAAACCGTTTAAGCGCCATTGCTTGAATGGGAAGGAATTTACTTATTATATTTAATGCGAATAAATCGCTGTCTAAATGTTCCTTCCCCGGCTAACACTAACGCTTTTATTGTTATTGGCTACCAATGGGCTTTTTGCGCAGGGCTATACCATACACGGAAAAATTAAAGGCGTTGATGACGGGTGGGTATTCGTCCGCCACCGGCAAACGGGGAAAGCGGATTCAGGCAGGATCATTAAGGGCAGCTTCACCGTATCGGGTCCGATGGACGTGCCGGAATTCTGCAATTTTGGTTTTTCGGCAAATGGTGTGAAGGATTACTACCTGGGCTTCTTTTTGCAACGCGGAAGCTTCACAATGAAGGCGGATAAAAAGGCGCTTAATGATGTCGGGATCACCTTCAGGGGAAGCGCGGTCGAAACCGCTTTTCAACAGTTTCAACGAAAGGTTAATTATATCCAGGGGCACTATTATCCCGAATCAGTAAACCCACGACTGGAGCAACTGGCGGCGAATTATGCCCTAAGCCATCCACAGTCGTACATCAGCGCTTTCGCACTTGATTCTTATGAGGACGATCTGCATAAACTCTCGCGTCTTTATCACCGGCTGGCGCCACAGGTACAACGATCATATTACGGCAAACTCATCCAAGATAAACTGCAGCGCGCACCCAACGGTGTGAAATGATGAATTTTGCTGGCATTTAAGCGTAGACCCTTTAATGGGCGCTCGAGAAATTCAGTGCCGGCCTACAACTTCGGTATTTGCAATAACTGCAAATTTACCCATCTCAAATTCAGCAATAAAAAGTGTATAATATATTGCAAATCAATTAAATGTGCTTACATTAGCATAATTAACCTTATCAATTCATACCTATGTGGCAGCCGCTTCACCATATTTTCCTTCAAATTACCAGTGATGCATTGATAACGGAGAGTCAAAAATCAACTTGTCACTCATGGAAGAAAAACTAGAAAAATCTGAAATTATCGAAAATCGGGAGGCAGTAATTAAACTAAAACTCACCAATTTTTGGCGTTGGATAAAAAAAAGCGAGGAAAGCGAGGGAGGTCACAGCGTTAATATTGATAAACGAATCCCGGGATTTGCATCCGTGTTTGCCGTTATTCTTTTCTTGTCGAAAGAATTTATCCATTACGAATCGGATAAAGGTGAGGTGTTTACCGATCTGCACTTCACGCTGGCTCTCCAGGCGCTTAACATCATAGTCCTGATAATTATCCTGGTAAGGGGATTAAAGATTTTGCCTATTGACAGGATTTCCTTCCTGAGTTGGTTTTCGCTAAAACAGATAGAACATGTCGAGCTTTTAGAAAAGGAATTTGTCAAATTCATCAAATCTTTTTTTGGAATGACTATCATGCTATATACCGTTTTGATATTCAACTCATTACTATTGGATACAATAAATGGTACGGTAAGCGAAAAGAAAACCTGGCTAGAAAACATCAGAGGTGGCGCCAGGGAAATTGTTAATAATATAAAAATTATCAGCCACGATGCGTCTGTCGATGAAAGTAGAAATCTATCCACTCTTGTTGGACCGTTAGATACTATCAGTAAATCAATGCAACAAATCGTCTATAATGATTCACCATCTGAGGCATCAGGTACTGTGGTCATATCGCGTTTGCACAAAATCAGGCGCGCGAATGATATAATAGCAGAGGCGCTACTGCAGATAGACGATTCTTTTTTAAAGGAATATTCGGCGTGGAACCCTATGCCCGACAGTATTGGAAACGCACTTAAATGCATGTACCACGGTAATCATCAAATTGATGTGAATTCACGAATTAGTGATAAAGACAATGCTGAAATGATTATCGTTCACGTTTTGGAATTGATTTTCAGCAACCTGGGAGCGTTATTTTTGGTTTACGCATTTTTGGTGCTTTATACTAAAAACGTAAAGGTGCCTAACGACGAGAATGATCAATCACTACTTTCGGCAAAGTACTTACTTACCGGTCACAGGGGTCGACAAAGCAAGCGAATTGCCAGGCTGTTATATGTTTTATTTTTCACCATTGTATTTTTAACAATTTTGCAGGCCTTGCTGGAATTATGTTTTAAAGAAAATGCGGACGACATAGCGACAGTGTTCACCATGGTAAGCGGTATTTTTAATGCTTTAGCTCTATCACTGCTGGTTGCCCGCTTCGAATCCAGTTCTTTTTTCTCAACTTTTAGCGTTCTGGTCATCCTCTACCTCTATGCAAATATTCAAGTCCTCTTCGGTGTATTTAACATTCCCTTATTTAAATATCCACATCTAATAGAGGATGTCACATTGGTCATTGCCTTTGTCGGAAAATGTTTTCTATATCTATATGTACTATGGGTACTACGAACTGACAGGCTTAAATACTATTTTTATAATCGATATTTCAACTCGTTTGGAAGCGATAGCAACTTGAAATGGCCGGATTTTGTGCGTCGAATGAATCCTATCGACGAAAAATATAAAAAACGAACATCAAATATAATTAAGCTGTCCAGGCAACTGCTTAAATTTAAATGACAGGCCCTTGAATGCGTCGCGAGGTAGGGTCATCAAACGGAAGGGCCTTGAAAAATAATTTTTTTCCTCCCAGTGTCCGGGTCTGCATGCTAAGTGGCCACCACGCTGGCTAAACGCGGGGCGAGCAGGTATTATATTGCGTCAAAAATTAGCTCAATAAACCGGGCCCGGATGGTTAGCGAGGGAGCGGGTGTTCGGTTAATTCGTTACTTTTCAGTAAGGCGCCCCGATAAATCGGTACGGCAGCAGAGTTAATCAAAATTTCAACCGGCGCACGGCAGGCTCACCAGTCGCAAGCTAAAACTCTTTGATACCTTCCACACTTTTATTACCCTCCGCCCCTTTAACCGCAACCCCCAGCGTTGCAGTAGCCACACTTAAAATGGTACTTATTATTTGAGTGGCGGCCGCCTGCTGCAGGATATACATTTGCTGCTGCGCGGTTACTGCGTTTTGGTACGACTGGCCGACGGCTTGTAAAACGGAGGAGTCCAGTATTGCCTCGGCAGGTGTAATCTCCGCCGGGGAACTATTAGGCTGGCCAGCTGCGTTCTGAACGTCGGAAAGTGCCTGCTGCGCGGTCGCTGCAAGTTTTTGCTTTCCCGTGGCAGTATCAACGTTTGCAACAGCTATTGCCGCTTTGCAAAGTTCGATCAGCTCACTAAAGGCCTGTACGGTCATTTCAATGGCGCCGTTGAGCTGGCCCCTGAAAACCGCATTTTCCATTTCGAGCGTTTGGGTAAATGCCCGGCTGGTTTCAATAATTTGTTCCGGAAGTGTGTTTGTTGAATCTGGCATAACGATCTATTTAGGAGTTATTAAAAAGAGATGAACTAAGATAAATGATTATGGCGACATTATGAACCAATGCTTTTTACATCAGGGCGGACGCATTAAAATTATGGTCTATGACGTTTATTGTGGGCATGGCTTTTATCCAATTCTCCTTATCGTTTTATAC
>OLLK01000090.1_pt1 | contig 85024 bp, 60 predicted proteins | sample 1604531 | NCBI WGS metagenome assembly OLLK01 (sample SAMEA104055722, study PRJEB20765) | soil metagenome | isolation source: soil | reverse complement strand
CAGAATTTCAATTTGACCTTTGTTTGGCGATGATAACAATATTTGATTGCTCATTGCGAATGTACCCATAACGCGCATCCATAATGACATAACAGGGTTAACACAACTTAACATATTTCGATGTTAACCCTATTTTAAATGCTTGTTAATCAATAATTTAACATGAAAATCAGTCGAATACAGCAATATCAATGTTAACCCACTCACTGACATAAGTTTGTCAGCAAATTAACTTAACATTATGCCGGCCACGCAGCCTTTGTCAATAGTCAAAAACTCATTTTTTATCCGGTTAACTACAAGCAGTTAAAATCCGCTGTAAAGGCTAAGCGTCATTTCAAGGTTGACATGACACTGGCGTCATTTGATCTTTACTTTGATCAACTCAAGGTTTTCAGCCTTTTTTCGATCTCTCGTTGCTTTTGCCGATGGTGTAAAATAATGGTGATTTTCAAAAAACGACACCTGCAATTTATTCCAATCATCATAATTATCAATTACGCCGGCAAGCAGGAATTCATGATAGAGCGTCTCGCTTATCGGGAAGAAGTCATCCCTGCCCAGGTAATCAAGATCCGCGTCTGCAATTATCTCTTCAAAGCGATTTTTTGGCGCCTGTGGCAGCCTTGTGGCCATTATCATTCCTTTTATCATCTCCAGTTCACCGGTATCGTAGCCGTATAGCGGTAGATATTGTTCAGCGATGTCACAGGATTCCTGCTCGTGGCAACTAGGCCCAATAATAAATCCGGAATCGTGGAATAACGCCGCGATAAGCACTAATTCCTGTTGCTGGGGGCTGATCTTTTCAAGATCGCTTAAATTTTCCGCGGCTGCATAAACATCAAGCGTATGTTCAAAACAATGATAGGTTAAATGTGGGGGTAGCTCCTTCCTTAATTTTTCCAGGATAAACGCTTTAACTTGTTGAAATCGCATGGTTTGAGGGGCTGCCTTTGTGCTATTGATCTTTTACTAAAATAACTGTAAAAAGTTTGTTTTTTTTAATATTTCAGAAAAGTTATAGCCTTTTTTTCAATCCTGGCTGTAAATGTGCTTTTGACAAGTTTTAATTTAAAAAAGTACAATAAAAAGTTAAATTAGTACACTTTACCCACCAAACTAGTTAAGTAGATTTACAAGCGTAAACGGTGTAGATTTGACACTAAGGGCGCAATGCACGGTTGTGCTGTTATATGCCGTTAAAATGTACCAATATCCATGAGAAAATTGATTTTTCCCGCTGTTTCGCTTTTTTTATTTTGCGTGATCGCGCCGGTGCTATCAAATGCACAGCCCGTAAAACAGGTAAAACTTACAAATTTTGATCTCCAATCTTCAGCGCAGCTTACAGCATCGGGCGAAGAGTTATCAACCATAAGTTATCACTCGCCTGTGTATTGGTTCCCGGTAAAAGTGCCTTCAACAGTGCTTACCGGTTTGGTGGCTAATCATATTTACCCGGATCCGTACCAGGGCCTGAATAATATGCTGATACCGGATGCGTCCGACCAGTTTAATAAGGAGTATAATCTTGAACAATACAGCTACCTGCCTAACGAACCTAATCCATGGAAAAAGCCATATTGGTACCGTACCACATTTAATGTGCCCACTGGTGATAGAGGCCGCCATTTCCAGCTGATATTTAAAGGCATAAACTACCGGGCGGCAGTTTGGGTAAATGGTAAACTGATAGCCGACTCGACCCAAATGGCAGGCATGTTTGCCGAGTATAACCTTGATGTAACAAAAGATATAAACCCCGGCGGCGAAAATGCCCTGGCGATTAAGATTTACCCGCTGGATTATGCAGGTTATCCCGCGAAAGAGCAATTGCAGGCCCTGGCGCCATTTTACGAGAATGGCGGACCCACAGGCGATATCGGTAAAAATGTAACTATGCTCTGTTCGGTTGGCTGGGATTGGATACCCCCGGTTCGCGATCGCAATATGGGCATATGGCAGCCGGTTTACCTGCGCACAACAGGTGCGGTAACCATCGGTCGCCCAAAGCTGGTTACAGATCTGCCCAAACTGCCTGACACCAGCATAGCCAAATTGTCCCTCAACCTTAGTTTATCCAACCACAGCGACGAACTGCAAAACGGTAAACTGGTCATCAGCATAAAGCCAGAGAATTTCGCCGGGCTGCCCGTTCAATTTACGCATAACATTAGTGTACCAGCCGGCGGAGCGACACAGGTAATGCTTGACCCGGTGGAGGGCGAGTTATTGATCCATCAGCCGCATTTATGGTGGCCAAACGGCTACGGAAGGGCCAACCTGTACCGCATCCGCCTGCAGTATGTAAACGGAGCCAAGGTTGATGACGATACATCATTTGTATTTGGAATACGCACCGTAAGCTCGCAGGGCGCCATGGTGGGTAAATTTGTTCGTCGGGACTTTTTTGTAAATGGTAAAAAAGTTCACCTGAACGGCGGCGCCTGGGTGCCTGACATGATGGTGAACCGGGATTCAGCCCGTTACGATTACGAGATGCACCTGTGCCGCAACGCCAATGTTAATTTGGTGCGGATATGGGGCGGCGGCGTAACGCCACCTGATGCCTTTTGGAACGCGGCCGATAAGTATGGCGAAATGGTGTGGTCGGACTTCTGGATCACCGGCGATACCCAGGGAGAATTTAAAGGTTCGCCCGATTGGCCGCTGGAGTCGAACGTGTTTATAAAAAATGTGGTAAGCACCATTTACCGCATCCGCAATCACCCGAGTTTATTGGTATGGACAGGCGGCAACGAGGGTCATGCCCGCAAGGAATTGTACGATGCCATGCGCAATAATCTGATCGACCTGGACGGCACCCGGCCGTTTATTCCTTCTTCGTCCGGCTTCGCCAAGTTGCCTGCGGGATGGAAAGGATCGTACCCGGACGATATGGCATCCGGCGTTTACAGCGGTGGTCCTTATCAATGGGAAGATCCCAAAATATACTATAAAAAAGCGGATGTTGGTGGTGATTGGGTATTTAAAGACGAAACAGGGATACCGTCACAGCCTCCATATAATACGCTTGTAAAGACCATCCCCGACCTGGTTTGGGATACAAAGCTGCCCTTTCCGCTAAATAATAGCTGGGGTTATCATGATGCCTGTACTGGCGCCGCGCGTTATGATCAATACATCAGTGAGATGGTAAAGAGATACGGGCAGCCAACCAGCATCGAGGAGTACTCCGAAAAAATGCAATTGATGAACTGGGTGGGCTACCAGGGTATTTTTGAAGCTGCCGGCCATAAATTAAACGAAACCGGCGGTGTAATGCTTTGGAAACTGAATTCCGCGCTTCCAAGTGTGGTTTGGCAGATATACGACTGGTACCTGCAACCCAATGCCGGCTATTACGCCCTGCAAAACGCTGTTGAGCCGCTGCATATCCAGTTTAACCAGGATGATTCGACCGCAGTTGTGGTGAACCGTATGCACCGCGCAACAGGTTTGCTCACCGCGAAGGCAGACATCTATGATATCGATAGCAAATTGGTAAAATCTTTCAAAACCGCCCATCTTGGCCTTAGCGAAACAGGCAATTTGCCGGCCATAAAGTTGAAAGAGTTTTTGGCATCGACAAGAGGCATCAGCTTTGTAGTTCTTAACCTAACCGACGCTGCCGGAAAAACTGTTTCGCATAACGTTTACTGGCTATCGCCCGGCAATGATCTCACCGGCCTGAATAACCTGAAAAGCACCCAAGTGCAGATAAAGGTTTTAAAAGCTGAAAAAGGGGTAAGTGAAGACAAATGGACGCTGCAATTTAGCAATACTACCAATAAGCTTGCGTTTTTTGTTCGCCCGCAACTGATGGAAGGCAACGAAGAAGTTATGCCAAGTTACTGGACAGCTAATTATTTTACGCTTGCACCGGGAGAATCAACAACCGTATCGGTGAGCGCGCCAACCGCGAAGCTGGGAGCGCAAAAACCTTATGTGGAAGTATCCGGATGGAATACGGGTAAACAGGAGGTAAGCTTATCGGTTAAATAAGAAACTTAATCAAATCTAAATAGTCACGTTAGCAGGGTCCTGGTGAAAACCGGGGCTTTTGTTTTTTCCCATGTTCTTGTTAAACAAAAGGAATTGGCTGCTATTTCATCTCCAAATATTCTTCCCCCGAGATCACCGGTTCCAACCTTTCCAATTCGTCGTCCTTAAACAACTGCGATCGTATCATAAACCGTACCCCCAACGGAATCTCCAGCGAGAAGCTCGACCCCCGCCCCTTGGTAACATCAAGGGTAAGATGCGTATGCTGCCAGTATTCAAACTGATCGCGGCTCATAAAAAAAGCGCAACCATCAATATCGCCTAAATAAACATCGCTTTCCCCGACTTTAAAATCGCCTTTTTCAAAACACATGGGTTGCGAGCCATCGCAACAACCGCCGCTTTGGTGAAACATCAATTCGCCGTGGCGCTGGCGCAGATCATTGATCAGTTCCGTTGCTTCGGGTGTGGCTGCTATCCGTTCCATAAATTTCGTTTAAAAAGCCGTAAAATAAAATGGGCGCCACAACACAGTCATGGCGCCCGCGGATCGGCTAAAAAATTAAAAGAATCCTAATTTGTTTTTGTCGTACGATATCAGCATGTTCTTGTTTTGGCGATAATGCGCAAGCATCATTTTATGCGTTTCGCGGCCAAAGCCTGATTTTTTGTACCCACCGAACGGCGCATGTGCGGGGTAAGCATGGTAGCAATTCACCCATACGCGGCCTGCCTGTATAGCACGCGGTATTTGGTACAATTCGTGCGCATCCCTGGTCCACACCCCGGCGCCCAGTCCATATAGCGAGTCATTCGCAATTTCAATCGCCTCTTCTATGGTTTTGAAAGTAGTAACACAAACAACCGGGCCAAAGATCTCTTCCTGGAAAACGCGCATTTTATTATGCCCTTTGAGCAGTGTTGGCTGGATGTAATAGCCTTCACCAAGCCCGTCGATGTATTTCTTCGCGCCGCCGGTTAATACTTCAGCGCCCTCTTCTTTACCGATCTCGATGTAGGAGAGGATCTTTTCATATTGATCCTGCGAAGCCTGCGCGCCCATCATCGTTTCGGGATTTAGGGGGTTCCCCATTTTGATGGCTTCCACGCGTTCGATCACCCGCTCAATAAAACGGTCGTAGATCGACTCATGCACCAGCATCCGCGATGGGCAGGTACAAACTTCGCCCTGGTTAAGGGCAAACATTGCCGAACCTTCCAGGCATTTGTCAAAAAACTCGTCATCGGCATCCATCACGCTCGGCATAAATATGTTGGGCGACTTACCGCCAAGCTCCATCGTAACCGGGTTCAAGTTTTCAGATGCATACTGCATGATCAGCCTGCCGGTAGTGGTTTCGCCAGTAAAGGCAACTTTCTGCACGCGCGGCGAGGTAGCCAAAGGCTTACCCGCCTCGGGGCCAAAACCTGTCACAACGTTTAATACACCAGGAGGAATGACGTCTTTTAACAGGTCCATCAGGATCAGGATACCAACTGGGGTTTGTTCCGCCGGTTTTAATACTACGGTACAACCTGCTGCAATTGCAGGCGCCACTTTCCAGGCGGCCATCAGCAGTGGGAAATTCCAGGGGATGATCTGCCCGACAACACCGATCGGCTCGTGAATATTCAGCGATACGGTATTTGAATCCAGCTCACTTACTGAACTTTCCTCAGCCCGGATAACACCGGCGTAATAGCGGAAATGATCGATAGCCAGGGGCAGGTCTGCCGCCATCGTTTCCCTGATGGGTTTGCCATTGTCAATCGTTTCAACCGCCGCAAGATAATTTAGGTTATCTTCCATCACCTGCGCAATCTTCAATAAAACATTGCTTCTTTCCGTCGGCGAAGTACGCGACCAGGTTTTAAAAGCTTTGTGTGCAGCATCTAAAGCCAGCTCTATATCTTCTTTTCCAGAGCGGGGGACGTTCGTAAATGTTTGCCCGTCAATAGGCGAAATGCTGGCAAAGTACTCGCCCTTAACAGGGGTCTTCCATTCGCCGCCGATAAAATTATCATAGTGGTCCTTAAATTTAGGACGCGCAACCAACTTTTCGGTTTCCAAAAGTGTTTCCATAAATTTCTTTCTTTATTTTTAATTGGATAGGCTAAATTAAGCGGGCTGAGGGTTGTGTTTATGCACTATCCTATCAGGTTTGTGCACTAAAATATTAAAATGTGCTTCCGGTCATTTTTAGTTGCCGGTAACTAATTACCTTTAAGTAATCCAATTATTCCGTCGAACAAGCGTTATAACCATTACACAGGTTGAATTGATAGCATGCATCAAAAGTTTAAACCACAATTATTGCCGTTGAGGCCTGAAAAGGACCTGAAGACTTTGGTTGAAAACCGCTCTGTTTACACTCTGGAACATTGTGAGCTGAACGTTTTTGAAACACGGCAGCAATCAGAACAGGTCCACCTGGTTTTTAGCGATATGGTGTTAACCACCATGATGCGTGGCAAAAAAGTGATGCACCTTTTTGGTTCCGAACATTTTGATTACCTGCCCGGAGAATCCGTCATTGTGCCGGATAATGAAGAGATGATCATTGACTTCCCCGAGGCGGATATTTCGAACCCGACACAGTGTATTGCCCTGGCGGTGGATTCCGCTATGCTGAAAGACACGCTTGACCTGCTTAACGAAAAATACCCCAAAGCCGAAAAGCAAGATAGCTGGAATATCGATATTTCCTGCTTTCACCTGCAAAATACGATGGAGGTTACTTCCGCGATCAACCGGCTGGTGAATATCAGCACGGAGAATATTGCCGGAAAAGATGTTTTGGTTGATTTTACGCTGAAGGAACTGCTGATCCGCCTGATGCAAACCCAGGCGCGCAAGCTGATCCTGGACAGTTATCATAGCAATACCACAATCAATCGTTTTGCCGGCGCGGTGCAGTACATCAAAAACCATATCCACGAAGAAATTACCATAGATAAGCTAAGTAATTTGTGCTGCATGAGTAAGCCCAACTTTTTCAGGTGTTTTAAGCGCGAATTCGGCATTAGCCCGGTAGATTTTATTTTGCACGAACGAATAAAGATAGCCAAACAGTTGTTGCGGGATCAAAACGTAACCATTGCCGAGGCATGTTTTGCGGTGGGAATCAATAACCTAAGCTATTTCTTTAAGTTGTTTAAGCGGAGAGAAGGGCAAACGCCGAATGAATTTAGGCGAGGATTGAATTAATTTTTGATTCCGGATGCCCTGCCATAATTCCTATCTTGCTTTTTTGAAGCACACCAAACAAACGGACGATTTCTCTTTTTTTTGACTGAATGAATACAACTGATATTTTGGTCATTGGCGCAGGCGCCGCCGGCTTAATGGCAGCCAGTGAACTTACTAAAGCCGGCAAAAATGTGCTTGTCCTCGAAGCCCGCGACCGTTGCGGCGGCCGTATCCATACTTTAAATAACGAGCTCTTTTTTAAAACTGTGGAGTTGGGTGCAGAGTTTATCCACGGTGATTTGCCGGTGACTTTTAACCTGCTGAAAGAGGCCGGTATAGCATACCAACCCTCAGGTGGCGAAATGCTGCACTACCACGACGGCGGTTTCAGCCGTGAAGGGGCATTTACCGAGGGCTGGGATATTTTGATGGATAAATTCGAAAAATTGGAAACGGACACCACCATCAACGAATTTTTAGAAAAAGAGTTTCCCGGCAAAAAATACGATTCGCTTAAAACATCGGTACGCAGATTTGCGTCCGGTTTTGACACGGCCGACCCGGACAAGGCCAGTGTTTTCGCCCTGCGCAACGAGTGGGGAAATGAGGACGAACACAGGCAGCACCGGGTAACGGGCGGCTACGGCAAATTGATGGCGTTTTTAGAAGAGGAGGTAAAAAGCGCCGGGGGAGTGATCTTGCTAAATTCGATCGTCAAACAAATAAAGTGGCAACCGGGAACGGTTGCTGCGATTACAGACGAGGGCACAACCTATACGGCTGATAAGATACTTATTGCCCTGCCGCTCGGTGTTTTGTGCGCGGATAAAAGCGAACAAGCAGCTGTTTCGTTTGATCCGCCAATTCCAAGCTATATTCAGGCTGCAAACGACATTGGTTTTGGCGCCATCGTTAAAATACTGCTTGAATTTGATTCACCGTTTTGGGAAGAGGATCAAACAGAAGCCCTTGCCGGCAGAAATTTTAAAAATATGGCGTTTTTATTGTCTGGTGAAGAAATACCAACCTGGTGGACCCAGGCTCCCGTCCCCAGCCCGGTGCTTACTGGCTGGCTTGGTGGACCCGCAGCGGAAGCTAAAAAGCAGGTGACTGACGATGAGTTCCTGCACTTAGCATTAGTGTCGGTAGGAAATATATTTAAAAGAGACATAGATGAACTAAAAGACCGGCTGGCATCCTTCCACGTGGTAAACTGGACGATGGAGCCATTTACGCTCGGTTCCTATGCTTATGACATGGTTGAATCGCACAAAGGAAGGGAAATATTAAATGAGCCGGTTGCGAACACGATATTCTTTGCAGGAGAATATATGTACGAAGGTGCCGTGATGGGAACGGTTGAAGCGGCGCTGATCAGCGGGAAAGAAGTTGCAAAAAAAATGCTCAGTTAGCACACATTCGCGGATGTTTGATTTTCAGAGTTCCCGGCAACAAAATGCTGCTCTTCGTATGTTTTTTTAGATTGTGCAATCTGCTTCAAACTGTTGCGTTCGCAACAAGTGAAACAGTGTGAAACAAAGCGAAACAGCGCTGATTAATAGCTCTTAAGTACTGACAGGATTTTGTCAGTGACACGATCTTGTCACCACTTTTCTGTTTTTGGGCAACATTGTAGTGTGAGTTCCCGCGCGCCGTATGGTTTACACATTTTAAACTGCCATTTAGCGAATGTCCCAATAATTTCCCGAAACAATGATCATATCCATCAATTTGATGGTATTATCATAATAATCAAAATCCTTCAGCTTAAAGGCCGTTATATAAACCCAAAGTTTGTTGAGCCATTGCTGATTTGCTCTATCTACCATGGCCGATACGGCAAACGGTGCGCTGAAGCTCAGCGCTTCAAAATTGCGGCCTTTGAGGTCATTGCCGTCCAGGGTATAGCCGGCGGATAAATTATAAGTATCGTCATCGGTGGTTTCCCTTATCCACCGGTTTATTTTTTCTACCATCGCTTTCGAGCGAACATCGCCGGATAACAAATAATCCATGGCGATGCGCCATGGATCGCGGCATGCATTATAGTTATAATTACCGTCATATGGCGATTCAAGATAATGCGGCAGAGCGGGTTTAGGTTTTTTATTGATATTGACGACGAAATCAGGGATAAGCCCGGCCTTGGGGCTATACTTAGCCTGCAATCCGTCGAATAGCTTATATTCTGCGTTAAGAACTTTGATCCAGCGCTGATCGCCGGTGACACGGGCGAATACTTTAAAATGATCAGGCATAAAGTCAGATGAACGCGTGTCAAAATAGTCTTTACTTTCAGTCTCTATCCCATCGCAAAGCAATACCGACCATGTTTTATGGTTGATATCCAGCAGCATAATTTCGTTGATCATTTGCTTAGCCGCTGCCATATAGTTTACACTGCCTTTGCTTCCCCATTGTTTATCCGCCAGTAGCAGCGAATAGGCTATATCCATATCACCGTCGGTGGCCGATGTTCCGTCCGAACTTTTACCGTTGGTGTATTGCGCCCAGGCCATTAAATATTTGCTCCGTTTGTCGGGGTGTGATTTGTAATAGCGGTACAAATTATCGTATGTTATTTTTGCCGATGGGTCATACCCGGCCATTAGCGCGGTGATGATCATCCCGTATCCCTGACCTTCCGACACGCATTGTTTTCCATCTTTCGCTTCAAACCAAACATAACTTTCGACTTTTTCCGGCAAACTCTTTATGTAACGGCTTTTCCAGAGCTTATAAAAGTTTTTCACAGCTTCATCTATCTGTATTTGCGAAAAGTTATTCGGCTTAATAGTGCCGGCGAAATATTTTGTGTGTTGCGGGAATGGTTTTAAAACAGGTTGCGCATGGATTATGATAACCGGGCAAAGTAAAAGAATTAATGCTGCAAACAATTTCATTTTAAATAGTTTTCCGGTAGCTTTAGCATTACTAAAGCTGTGGTGCCGCAAAAAAGTCTTATTATATTTTTTCAGCGTCATACTTTGTAATTTCGTCATTTTATCGCAATAATGTTTCTGTATATTCCCGCTAATTAGCTAAAATAAAACCGTAGCTAACATCGTAACAGCTATAATACTTTGCATTGTGTCATTTATACACAGTATAATTTTAATTTTGCGCATCCTTCGATTTAAACGTATGTCGAAAACTACTCTTAAATATATCTTTTTATTTCTTCCGACGCTTTTGTTCCTCTCCAACGCCTGGGGCCAGCAAAAAGTGCTGGGTTTAAAAGAAGCCGAGCAAATTGCGCTCGCCAATTACGGCACTATAAAATCAAAAGCAAACCAGCTGAACGCCTCGAAAGCTTATTTAACAGAAACCAAAACGGAATACCTGCCAAATTTAAGCTTTTCGGCGCAGCACGATTATGGTACTGTTAATTCTCAATTTGGTCCGTTGTATGGTTATAACGGGCTCTCGGTAGCTTCCGCTGGTCCTATTACCGGCAAACAAAACTGGAATGCTGCTTTTGGCTCGCTTTACCTCAGTAACGTTAACTGGGATTTCTTCGCCTTTGGCCGCGCTGTCGAAAAAGTGAAAGTACAGCAAAGCAACGTTAACCTCAATCAAACTGATCTGGCGCAGGAAACTTTTCAGCACCAGGTGCGCGTGGCCACTGTTTATTTAAACCTTTTGGCAGCCCAGGAGCTGAGCCGGGCGCAGCAGGATAACCTCAACCGCGCTACGGAACTGCAAGGCGTGGTAGTTGCGCGGGTAAAGAACGGCTTAAATCCCGGGGTCGATTCATCACAGGCAAATGCCGAAGTGTCAAACGCCCGTATCGCGCTCACCAATGCAAGGGAAACAGAGGCAGAGCAAAATAACCTCCTTGCGCAATACCTGGGAATCCCTCCACAGGATTTTGTTCTCGACAGCACTTTTGTAACCAAAGCGCCAAACAATACTGATCCGGCTGCCCAGGTGAGCCTTACCAACCACCCGCTGTTGCAATACTATCAAAACCGTATCAATGTAAGCGATGAACAAGCCAGGTATCTCAATACATTCAGCTATCCTACTTTTTCATTATTCGGCGTTTACCAGGGCCGGGGCTCCGGTTTTAGTGCAAATTATGGTAATGATTTAAACGATTACAGCGGCGGTTACGGCGCAGGAGCTAGTCCAACCCGTTTCAATTACCTGTTCGGCGTTGGCGTTACCTGGAACCTGACCAATATTTTACGATCGAACTACCAGGTAAAAGCGCAAAAATTTACATCGGCTGAATACAAGGATGATTATGACCTGGTTAGCCAGCAGTTAACCGATGAACAGGCGCTGGCCGAAACGCGTATCAGCAATGCAATGAAAAACTACCAGGAATCGCCGCAGGAAGTGAAGGCTGCATCCGATGCCTATCTTCAAAAATACACATTATATAAAAACGGATTGGCCAATATTGTCGACTTTACCCAGGCGCTTTATGTACTGAACAGGGCCGAGATTGACAATTATATTGTAAAAAATAACGTTTGGCAGGCCCTGCTTTATAAAGCCGCTGCAACCGGCGATTTTGGGATATTTATTAATAACTTTTAAGCATAAATAATGGGACTTATTAAAGGTGCGCTGCGAAAGCCAATCAGTGTCCTGGTTATCGTAGCCGGCTTATTTTTCTTTGGGATCAATGCGGTAAGAAGTATCAAGATCGATATTTTCCCCGATCTTAACCTGCCTGTTATTTATGTTTCGCATCCTTACGGCGGTTATACTCCCGACCAGATGGAGGCTTATTTTGGCAAACAATATGTCAACCTGCTCTTATTTGTGTCGGGTGTAAAAAGTATAGAAACACGAAACATCAGCGGTTTAACACTTATAAAACTCACCTTTTACGAGGGCACCAATATGGCCCAGGCCGCGGCGGAGGTGACGGCATACACCAACCGGGCCCAGGCTGGTTTTCCGCCAGGCTCGCAACCACCGTTTATATTGCGTTTTGATGCCTCAACCTTGCCGGTTGGCCAGTTGGTACTTTCGAGCCCCAAACGCAGTAATAACGAACTGCTTGACTATGCTAACGTTTATATCCGGTCCTCTTTTACGTCGATTCCCGGCCTGGTTGCGCCGGCTCCCTTTGGTGGTAATGTGCGCACGGTAGTTATTAAAATCAATCCTGACTTATTGCGGTCACATAATCTTACCGCTGACCAGGTTGTTGCAGCTTTACGGGATAATAATCAGAATAATCCTGCGGGTAACGTGCGTATCGGCGATTATAATTACTTAGCGCCATCCAATACAACGATAAAGCAGATCGCGGATTTTGGCGATATACCGCTATATAAAAACGGGGTGCAAACTGTTTTTATGCATGATGTGGCCACCGTTGAGGATGGCGCTGATATTACCACAAGTTACGCGCTGGTAAACGGCAAGCGCTCGGTTTACCTGCCGATCACCAAGAGTGCCGACGCCTCGACCTGGGAAGTGGTACAGAATTTAAAGAAAGCGATCCCGCGTTTCCAGGCGCTGTTGCCGGAGGATGTTAAACTGTCCTACGTGTTTGATCAATCGGTTTACGTGATCAATTCGGTGAAAAGTTTGGCGGAAGAAGGGGCCATAGGCGCCATCCTAACGGGTTTAATGGTGCTTTTGTTCCTTGGGGACAGGCGTGGAGCATTGATCGTAATTTTAACTATCCCTACCTGTATTATTTCGGGTATATTTTTCCTGTATCTTTTCCATCAAACGATCAACATCATGACGCTGAGCGGGCTTTCGCTGGCGATCGGTATTTTGGTGGATGAATCGACGGTGACGATAGAGAATATTCACCAGCACTTTGATATGGGCAAACCCAAAGCGCTGGCAATATGGGACGCTTGTAAAGAAATAGCCTTCCCGAAATTGTTGATCTTGTTTTGTATCCTGGCAGTGTTCGCCCCGGCCTTTACCATGACAGGCATACCCGGTGCATTGTTTTTGCCATTGTCGCTTGCGATTGGTTTCTCCATGATCACCTCGTATATGCTTGCGCAAACTTTCGTACCGGTAATGGCTAACTGGATAATGAAAAATGACCATGAAGACAAAAGCCATGCGGATGGTTTTGCCCTGGATGATGAAGGTGATGCCTGGGAACAGAAAGAACGCGCCGTTAAAAATGCAATGGGCGGCGAAGGGAGAAAACTAAGCCGTTTTGATAAATTCAGGCTCCGGTACCTGGGTTGGATGGATGCGATGGTGCCAAACCGCAAATGGATCGTTTGCTTATATGCCGTGGTGGCGTTGGGTCTCGCATTCCTGCTGTTTAGCGTTATTGGCCGGGATGTGTTGCCGAAAGTAAATTCAGGTACGTTCCAGGTAAGGCTTCGCGCCCCCGACGGAACGCGATTTGAACGAACAGAGTTGTACACGGTTGAGGCCCGCAAAATTCTGGGGAGGTTAGTGGGTAACCAAAACATCCAGGTAACCTCCGCGCTTGTGGGAATGCACCCGGGATTATTTTCAACCAGCCCTATCTACCTGTTCATGGCCGGCCCGCAGGAGGCTGTAATGCAGGTGAATTTAAGGGAAGATTATAAGGTAAATTTAGATGAGCTAAAAGAACGTTTCCGCACGGCGGTAAAAAAGGAGATGCCCTTTTTACAACTTTCATTCGAGCCAATTGAATTAACGGATAAAATTTTGAGCCAGGGCTCGCCAACGCCCATTGAAGTGGTGGTTGCGAGCAAAAACAAAGCGCAAAACATTAAAATGGCTACCACGGTACTGGATAAGTTAAAAAAGATACCTTATTTGCGCGATGTACAGATAGGCCAATCGTTTAAATATCCTGCCATCAACATCAATATCGATCGCGTACGCGCAGCCGAACTGGGGGTAAGCGTTAATGACGTTTCCCGTTCGCTCGTAGCCTCTACGTCCTCATCCAGGTATACCGAGAAAAATGTATGGCTCGACACCAAAGCCGGATTGGCGTACGCCGTACAGGTGGAAATTCCGGAATACCAGATGTCAAGTTTGAATGATATACGCGAGATACCGGTGATGACCAACCAGCAGCGCCCTGTACTTAGCGATGTGGCCGATATTAAAGAAGGAGTAACCAATGGCGAAGATGATGATATTGGCGCGGTACCCATACTTACAGTTACGGCTAATTTGAACAATATAGACCTGGGAACGGCCACTAACGATGTTCAAAAAACAATAGGCTCTTTAGGAAAATTGCCCCGCGGTTTAACGGTGAATTTGCGTGGTTTGAGCCAAACACTTACCGATACGCTGGATAGCTTGTCTTCAGGTTTGTTGGTGGCCGTACTCGTGATCTTCCTGATGCTGGCAGCAAATTTCCAGTCGTTTAAAATGTCGTTCGTCGTGCTCTCATCAGTTCCTGCTGTATTATTTGGGTCGTTACTACTGGTTAAGCTTACGGGTGCAACCCTCAACCTGCAGTCGTACATGGGTATGATCATGTCGGTCGGGGTATCCATTTCAAACGCGGTGCTATTGATAACAAATGCCGAAGAATTGAGAAAGCACAATGGCGATGCGCTAAAATCGGCCCGCGAGGCAGCTGCATTGCGTTTACGCCCAATATTAATGACGAGTTTGGCAATGATCGTGGGTATGATCCCCATGGCATCGGGACTTGGTGAAGGCGGCGACCAGACATCGCCGCTCGGCCGCGCGGTTATCGGCGGTTTGCTGGCATCCACCTTCGCGACATTGCTGATATTACCTTTGGTTTTTGCCTGGGTACAGGGTAAAACAACCACCGATTCGGTTTCCCTGGATCCTGAAGATAAAGAAAGTAAATTTTATGTCCCTTTGCATCACAATGAACAACACTAAAAATAAGATCATCCTGGCTTTTGCAGCCGCCTGTTTAGGGGTCGGCTTTTTTAGCTCCTGCGGCCCCGATAAAAAGGAAAAAGAAGAGCAGCAGCAAACCGTCAACCAGGAGAATGCGATTGATACGCCAACGGTTGTATCGGCTGTCGTAACCAAAGGGAAACTGGTTGGAACGATAGCCGTCCCCGGGGAACTGGTTCCATACCAGGAAGTGGAACTGTATGCGAAGATCAACAGCTATGTAAAAAAGCTATGGGTTGATATTGGGTCGCAGGTACACCAGGGCCAGTTACTGGTGACGCTGGATGCACCCGAAATTAATTCCCAGCTGGCAGAAGCTGAGTCGCGCATTAAACAAATGGAAGCGGTGTATTTTGCGAGCAAGGCAACTTACGACCGGCTTTACAATACCAGTAAAACTCCGGGAACTGTTTCTCAAAACGACCTGGAGCAAGCAGAAGCAAAAAAGAACTCAGACATGGCGAACGTGGATGCAGCTAAATCATCCTACAAAGAAGTGGCGGCTAATTTGAATTACCTGGAGATCAGGGCGCCGTTTGACGGTGTGATCACTATTCGCAATGTTAACCAGGGCGCCTATGTTGGCCCGGGCGGAAAAGGAACAGATCCTTTACTGATTGTACAGGACCAAAACCGGATGCGGCTGGTGATCTCTGTACCCGAAAATTATACCGGTGGCTTAAGCGATAAAGATAAAGTCACTTTTTCGGTGCAAGCGTTGCCAAACCGAAAATTTACGGCGCAGGTGAGCAGGCTTGCAGGCGCGGTTGATACCAGGTTGCGTGCTGAAAGGCTGGAAATGGATGTTTATAATAAGGACAAAAAGCTGCTGCCGCACATGTATGCCAATGTAGATGTCCCCCTGCCGTCGCGCGATAGCGCGCTCATCGTGCCAAAAACAGCTGTGGTAACGTCAACCGAAAAAGTTTTCGTAGTGAAAATTACCAATAATAAGGCCCAATGGGTCGAAGTGAAAAAAGGCTTGCAATCCGGCGACCAAATGGAAGTTTACGGCAACCTGCAAAACGGCGACCAAATCGTAAAACAAGCATCGGACGAGATACGTGATGGGGCAAACCTAAAGGTTAGCCAGCAATAAAGTTTCGGATACGCTGATAGCGGGCCTGCGCACAGGTCCAAAATAAACCTGCTTTTTATAAATAAAAAAACAGGCATTAAAAAACAGGCCTCACCATTTGACAGGGCCTGTTTTTTTATTCAGAAATATCTAGTAACGACTTCCGCCGCCACCGCGATTGCTGTCTCTTGAGTAGCCGCCGCCACCACCACCGCCGCCGCGATTACCGCCGCCGCCGTAGCCACCACCGCCACCGCGGTTGCCGCCACCGAAACCACCTCTGCGATCACCGCCGCCGCCTGATTTCTTTTCTTCAGCCTGGCTTACAGCAATGTTTCTTCCCTTTACGCTTGAACCATTCAGCGCTGTAATTGCGCTTTGTGCGGCCTCATCATCGGCCATTTCGACAAAGCCGAAGCCTTTGCTTCTGCCAGTTTCCCGGTCGCTAATTAGCTTTACCGAGGTTACTTCTCCGTAGGCTTCAAAAAGCTGCCTTAATTCTGCTTCCCCTAGTGTGTAAGGAAGACTTCCTGCAAATATGTTCATTAAAATTAGTTTATGTGGCAAGCCATAGGTACTTACCCCTTTTTGTTCTCTTCAAATATAGCAATACATATTTGATGATTTAAGTATCACAATGCAAATAAATGATAATTGTTTTAAAAAAAGTTTAAATCACCTGTTTTATCAGGTAACATTTTTCGTTCAAAATAAATTTATTTCCTGACTGTAGGCCTTTTAACTGCATGCCTATCGGTGATGCCGGTGAAACGCCGTAATACTCTTCGCCGTTAACGGTCAAAACTCCTGCACTTATGGCCAGGTAAAACCTGCCGTTATCGGTTATAACCACGCTTCCAGGCTCCACGATGCCTTTACCGGGGGCAGTGCCGATAGTGCTTAACGCTACTTTTAACTTATTTGCCTCGTTCAACTGGGCCAGGTTACGGTCGGTTTCCTGCTGCATCATTTCACGGGTGGTTTCGTATTTGTCTCCCGCACTGCTCTTGGTATCGTCAATTGAGGCGGCCTGGGCATCGTCGAGGGCTTCTTTAGCTGCTTCGGCACGTTTTTGCGCGTAGATAATACATTGCTGATATAATTCTTTTTTTAGATCGATCATTTTTTAGTCGGAAAGCCCGAAAGTCGGCAAAGTCCGAAAGAAATACAAGGTAAGTGATCGATAGTTTTATCCGGCCTAAAAAATAAAAGCCCCCTTACACTCGCTGCTTGGGGGCTTTCAACCTAAACCTTATCACAATTATAAATGCGAGATGCACTTATATACTTAAAGGAACGAATAAAAAGGGGAATTGTTTCCTTGTACGAAAAAAATTGACTAATAAATGATGATTTTCGTTATGGTAAATTTATTTACCGAAAACCTTATAGTCTTGTAGCAAAAAATTTGAGTGAACTAATGATATGTTTCGACCAATAATCCCATTCGTGACCACCTGGATTCTCTTCATAACTGTGGGGGATGCCCGCTTTTTCCATTTTTTTATGAAGACTCCGGTTATAGTTGATCAAAAGATCACTTGTTCCGCAGTCAAACCTGATGGGCGGCAAATGTTCGCGGTGACGCAGAAACGTTTCAAAAACATCCTCGTCGGCTGCATTATCCTGAGCATAGTGCTTTAAGGATTCTTCGACAAAGAATTTTATTTGCGCCAGGCTGGTTATGGACGAATGGCCGGATATTGCCCTAAATTTTGGTGAATACTTGGCCCCGATGCGAAGCGCACCAAAACCGCCCATCGATAAACCGGAAATAAACAACGGCGATTCTTTTTTTGCCCCGTTTATACACTCGAAAAGCGCATCAGGCACATCTTCGGCTATCCATTTTTCAAAATCATAAGCGCCGTGCGGCAGGTAACCTGATCCGTCGCCCCAAAGCCCATCCGAAGGCATGGCCAGGATCATCGGCGGCAATTCACCGCTTTTAATAAGTTCGTCTACCTTTAAATGCACGCCCGAGCTATAGGCCCAGCTCCAGGCGCTGCCATATACGCCATGTAACAGAATTACAATGGGCAGGGTATCTAATGAACTTAAACCTGCGGGGGCGTATACAGATATATCGCCGCGTCCTTTCAGGTTTGGCGTTTTTACTGTAATAAACCGCAAATGACTGTTTTCGTAAAGCGGGTTCGATATTTCTAAGGTCTTAAATCTCGGCATCGTTTTCTTTATTCGAACACAATAACACCTTTTGCATTTTTGCCTTTCAGCATATAGTCAAAAGCTTTGTCAAGTTGAGTTAATGGATATGTTTTGGTGATCATTTCTTCCAGCAGCAACGAGCCGTCTTCAAAATGGTTGATGATCTTCGGGAAATCAATTTCAGGGCGGCATTTGCCATACAGGGGGTTGATGTAGAGTTTATCCCATTCAAACAGCCGCATATCGATGGTAATGTCCTTTTCAATCCCGCTAACCTGCACGGCTGTGCCGGCATTGCGAACCATCGCAAGCGGGGCAGCGCCCAGTTCAGGGATGGCGGTACATTCAAAGGCATAGTCGGCGCCCCGGCCGCCTGTTAATTCTTTAACTTGTTCGGCTGCTTGTAAAAGGCCGGTGTCGTTTTTATCAGCAAGCAGGGTATTGGTGGCGCCGAATTTCTTAGCCATCCATAAGCGTACCGGGTTAACATCGATGGCGATGATGGCACCGGCTTTGGCTATTTTGGCGCCTTGTATTACATTCAGGCCTACGCCTCCTGTGCCCAGTATCACAACTGATGACCCCGCTTTCACTTTGGCAGCATTGATAACTGATCCGTAGCCGGTCATCACGGCGCAGCTGATAATGCTTGCAGCAGGAAAGGACATTTTTTCGGAAGTGTTTTTTACTACCGCACCCGCCTTAACCAATGTATATTCAGCTATGGTGCCAATATTAAAGGAGCGCAGCACGGGTTTGCCATCGCGGGTTGTGCCCATCGGATCGGCATGACCGGGGGTATAGCCGTTGCCTCCGGCAGCTACCGGGGATGCCACTTCGCACAAATGTTCATTGCCCTCCAGGCATTGAAAGCATTTGCCGCAATGCATGGCCCAGTTCAGGATCACTTTATCACCGGGAGCGACGCCGGATACATCTTTCCCAGCTTTTTCAACTATTCCGGCGCCCTCATGCCCGATAATTAAAGGTTTTCCCCAGCTTAAGGAGTCATAGTCAGTATGGCAAAGGCCCGCAGCCTTCATCTTCACCAGTACTTCATCGTCCTGCGGGTCCTGTACTTCTATATTTTCTATTGTAAAATTCCCAAGGCCATCGGTGATGGCCGCCCTGCACGTTATCGCCATGTTAATTCGTTGTGTTTTTTCCAAAAAGGTAGATGAATGGTATATCAAGACGCTTTGCCCAGGCATATTCGTTATGCACTGCGCCTTTATAAACTTTATACATTAGTTTTATTTCCGGGTGCTTATTCGCAAGCAAGTTGTCCATCCGGTTATTGTCGGGCAGAAATATCTTATCGATGTCCAGGTCGCCGCAATCCAGGTACAAGCGCGTGCCGGGTAGTTTTTTTGACGAGGAAGCTACTTTGTCAACGATGTGCCCGTCGTCATACGCAAAACCGCTAGACAAACAAGCCGCTTTGCCAAAAACTTCGGGATGCTGCCATGTCATATAAAAAGAGATGAGCCCGCCCATGGATGAACCGATAGCAGCGGTATTATTCCTGTCCGGTTTGGTACGGTAATGCGCGTCGATAAACGGCTTCAGGTTGTGGATGATAAAATTGATGTAAGCCGTGCCTTCCGGCGTACCTGAATACTCTACCCACCGGTCTTTGGTGTTGTCTATCCCTACGATAATAAACTCTTCTATTTTGCCAATGCGCATCAGGCTGTCAGCCATCTCATCCATACGCCACTCGCCGCTATAGACGCTGTTAGGCGAAAAGATGTTTTGGCCGTCGTGTGCGTACAATACCGGATACCTTTTGTTGGGCGATGTATAATAGGAGGGAGGCAGCCAAACCTTTATATCCCTGGTGTACTTTAAACCTGGGTCGTCAAAATTGTGGTAATACTTTATCGTCCCTGTAACGCTGCGGTTATACAGGTCGTTCCAGTTGGAGGGATGAACAACAATCGTCGTATCTTTTTTTAGTGTGAACGGCGTTTTAGGCGCCTGGTATTTGCCATAAGTGTACAACGCATTTTTATAATAGGAACCGTGTGTTACCTGGAACTCGATGGATGTGTTTACCTGGAAGCTGTTTTTTAAAACCCAGGTGGTATCGTCCACCTTAGTCATCTTACCCTTACTAAAATCGAACCAATTGCCAAATGCTGCCTGGTTGCCCATAATAACCAGCGAGTCGGTTTTAGGGATCCGTTGCGGCGCGATAACTTTTATGGTCAATTCTGCCGTTTGTGCAAAAACAGTTGCCGACAACAAAGTCAGCATAAAAAATATTATGCAGGCAATTTTTAACTTCATGTTACAGGTTTTGCTTTTTTAACGGGGTTATTGTACAGGCATCAATACGGGTTGTTAGTAACCAGCCGCTGCTGATCCCCGAACCAATAACAATTGCATCAAACCTGTAACCCGACATATTGTATTTTTTACACTAAAGCCGAAACTCTCAAAAAAAATGCAAAGTAACTGTGTTGCATTGATTTGTGTTATGGTAGAATTGGCAATATATTGGCGTATTTTATTCAATATTGTAAAGGTATTATAGCAAAAATGAGGAAAATGAAAATGCCACAAGATAAAATGCCCCATATATCAAATAAATTCCTCGTTGTTTTAATTTTGACTGGTAGCTTAATTTGAAACATCCAATTAATAGTTCCATGATGATGAGAAATAACGTTGCTGTTTTTTTGTTTTTATTGACATTTAGCCTGCAGGCTGTGACGGCGCAACAACCGTCGCCAAAAACACAACATCCGCAGGCCCGGGCTAAAGAGGAGATTATCTACCATGTTTTTCAGCGCAGCTTTTACGACAGCAATGGCGATATGCAGGGCGATTTAAACGGCATCCGTCTTAAGCTCGATTACCTTCAAAAACTTGGTGTAACAGCCATATTGCTCACCCCGCTTTATCAATCGCCATTCTATCATAATTATTTTGCTGATGACTTTAAGAATATCGACCCAACCTATGGCACCATGCGCGACTACCTGGCGCTGATAAAAGAACTGCATAAGCGCGGTATGAAGTTTTATATGGATATGGAGACGCAATATGTAACCGAAGATCACATTTGGTGGAAGGATGGCGTCAATAACCTTCACTCGAAATACAGCGACTATATTTTGTACGACGATAAAGCCCACACCACCCCTTCGACTATCATATTCAATTTGAAAGGCTTGTTAGGATACGACAGCGTTTACCGCCGCATCACCACCGTTAACCTGTACAGCAAGGGCGTGCAGGATTACAACTATAAACTTTTTAAATTTTGGGTAGATCCGAACGGCGATGGCAAATTTGATGACGGGGTAGATGGTTTCAGGCTTGACCACATGATGGACAACCTGGATAATAAAGAGCCTGACCTGTTTGAGAAATTTTGGCGGCCATTGCTCAGCAAACTGAGACTAGTTAACCCCAAACTAAACATTGTTGCCGAACAAGCCCAATGGGGGTCATTAGGGTTGGATTATTTTAAAAACGGCGGAGTAGACAGGGTTTTCGCGTTCCGGCTGGCATTTGCTATCCGGAGCTTTAAGAAAGACCAGATCGTCAAGGCAGCGGATTCCACTTTCCTTGCTACTCCGGCCAATAAACAGCAGGTTGTTTTTTTGGAAAACCACGATACGCCGAGGTTTAGCTATGGCGTTAAAGGAAATGCTGACCAGTTAAAACTCGGCGCGGCGTTAAACCTATTGCTTGGCGGCATACCATCCATTTATTATGGCCAGGAACTGGGTATGAGCGGTACCAACGCGGCGCTTGGCGCAACCGATGCTAATGATATCCCCAACCGCTCGGCGTTCGAATGGTATAAAAGCGACCAGGGAAAGGGGATGGCCTATTGGTACAACGTAAAAGGCCCATGGCGCAAAACTTTTAACAATGATGTGGCCAACGATGGGATATCGCTGGAAGAGGAACAGGGCGACCCCAACTCGCTCTGGAATTTTTACAGGAAGATGATCAGCATAAGGAAAGCGCATCCTGAAATATCAAAAGGAAAATATCAAACATTGACCAACTCAAGCGGTGATGTTTTTAGCTTTATCCGGTACGAAGGTGCCAGGCAAATTGTGGTTGCTGTGAACCTTTCAGACAAGCCGAGGAATGCTGAAATTACACTTAGAAATGCTGCACCGCTAAAAGTGATATATGGCGCTCCCGCCGGCATGCAAAACGGCAGCCGTATAAGCCTGAGCCTGCCGCCTTATGGCCTCGAAGTGTTGAATTGATTTTTTGTACGGGTTTAGGACAAGGGCGCCAGGAAGCTGTTGGGAAAGTTGTAAAATACTGTTAACTTTCAGTTTTTAATACTTTAACTCAACTAGTTGTTAAGCTTTTACCTGCGCTTTTTTTAAGCGGCGGTGAATTACGCCTGTTTTAAACCTTATGAAGAGGTGTACGGATCATTTTGCCCTATGTAAGCGTTTCCGCTTTTTACCGGCGGGATTTAAAAGCTGTTTGCTGATTTTTCTTGTTTCGACGCTGTCCGTTAAAACGCTTGCGCAGACATGCAAGGTAATCACTTCGGTTCCGGCTACTCCGCCGAAGTCCGGAAAACTTGATTTGTTGGTGAGGGCGCCCGCTCCGGGTTATTATTCCATTAAAGGTTCAAAAATATTCGACTCGTATGATGTCTTCGGAGTTGGCCAGTATAACCCAATCGATACCGCTAATTATTTTTGGATAGATAAGGGCGGCGTCAATCAGGGCCCGCTTAACCGCTGCGCAGTTTGGGGTCAAAGTAACCCCAAAAAAATCGGGTTCAGCGTATGCGTTAACGCTCCGCAGGATAAAACCTATTATTTTGGCTTTGCGGCAGACAATAGCGGTGTGCTTACCATTGATGGAAATGTAGTGCTGCGAAATATCGACTTTGAATATTGGGGAATTTATAAGATGTCGCTGACCAAAGGACAACATTTGGTTGAGTTTTCGGTCATCAACTTCGAGGACGTAGCTGCCATAGGTTTTGAAATTTATGATAATACACCGGCTGAGATCATGAAAGCAACGGGCTATGGCCAGCTAAACCTCGTTTTTAGTACGAAAGAAGAGTTTGGTGCGGCGGTAGAGGAGGGCGACAGCACGAGTTCATATTCGTGCCCGGTTGGGTACATACAAAATTATTGCTCTTCAGGTATCCCAGTGTGTTCGCGGTTTGTACCTATTACACTCACTGTCAACGATCCGGCCCCGGCTTGTTCTTCATCGTCAGTAGATATTACCATACCGCAAATTACCGCCGGTAGCCCCTCCAGCCTTACGTATTCTTACTGGACCGACAGTTTAGCAACAAAGCCGCTGGATAACCCCGCAAAGGTTACAAAAAGCGGTACCTATTACATTATGGGTAGCTCAAACGGCTGCTATTTGATTAAGCCGGTAAATGTGGTCGTAAGCGCCGTGAGCACGACCATCAATCATACCATTTGCCCGGGCGATACCTATTTAGGGCACAATAAAACGGGCAGTTACGTAGATACGCTGAAGGCTGGCAACGGGTGTGATAGTTTGGTTATCTTAAATCTTACGGTAAGCCCGACAGTTAATTTGGGCGGCAGCAGAAATATATGCCTGGGCGATACGGTAAAATTGGTTCCCGGCACATTCAGCCAATATTTATGGCAGGATAATACTACTACCCCGTTTTACGTGGTTAAAACCCCGGGCACCTATTGGGTAAACGTTACCGATCAAAATGGGTGCTCAAGTTCCGACACGGTCGTCGTTAAATACGGCGGCTGCTTCGATGGCAAGATCCCCAATACATTTACACCCAACGGCGACGGCGTTAATGACACATGGAATATTAGCGGACTGTTGAAGTTTGCCCAATGTTCCGTATTAATTTATAATCGGTGGGGGCAGTCGGTTTTTAGTAGCATTGGCTATACAACCCCGTGGGATGGGACGAGCAATCATAAAAACCTTCCGGTAGGCACTTATTATTATATCATCGATCTTAAAAACAATACGCCTGTCATTTCAGGATTTGTGACGATTATCCGATAGGTGCGACATCGTTCACGCCACAACCAGTGTATCCTCCTCATCCAAACTCCGCATAAATTTTTTGCGGTAATTAAGCGGGCTGAGGCCCATTTTAACTTTAAACATTTTATAAAAATGTGACACGTCGCCAAAACCGCTTTCAAAGGAGATGTCGGATATTGGTTTATCCGTTTGCACCAACTGCTGGATAGCGTAATTCAACCGGTATTCGATAATGGTTTCCATAAAGGTTTTGCGGGTGATCTTTTTAAAATACTTGCAAAATGCATTGGTGGTCATGTTCGCAATCCCGGCTGCCACGTCAAGCGAAACCGGCTGCCTGAAATTTTCAACCAGGTAGGCAAATACCGGGTTAATACGTTCCTGCTCGGCCACGCTGCGCTCAGCCACCATCATATTTTGATCAAGCAAAACATAGTCGTTGGTCGACGCCAGCTTTTGCAGCGCCTCCAATACCCCGATCAGCAGCCTGAAGTTATTCTTTTCCTTACTCAGCATGAGCAATTGGTGAGTAACCGCGTTGCGTGTAGTTGAGTTAAAACTGACGCCGCATGCGCTCTTTTGAAAAAGCTTTTTGATATGCTGCAGTTCGTTCTTATTAAAAAAATCCTCGCCCAAAAAGCCACCGTCAAATTGCACTACTATGGCGCTCGCCCTGGCCTGGGCCGGGCAATCACTAACCAGTTTCCAGCAATGCGGCAGATTGGGCCCCAGTAAAACCAGGTCGCCGGGGGCAAAATCTTCCATATGGCTGCCAACATAGCGCTTGCCGCTGCCGTCCAATATATAGGTAAGCTCGTATTCAGGGTGAAAGTGATAAGGCGCATCAAATGCCGAATTATCAAATTTCCTGAATAAAAAAGATTGACCGTTAACCGGCTGTATGACCTCGTACGAAGCCTTAATCATGGTTTATTTTAATAAAAATTGTTTATTTACATAAAAGTACGGATAAAATAATCCATTATTGCACCATTTTCGTCATTTTTTTTGACGAAAAATGTCGGTTAATTTGAACTATAATACAACATACGATGGATAAACAAGTTGCAGATTTGCCCGCTTTGGACGATTTCAAAAAATTGGCGCAGGAAAATATTGATGAATTTAGGGACAAAGGCCACACGCTGATTAAAGAAGTATTAACGCCGGAAGAAATAGCGGCATATCGCCCCGTTATTGTGGATGCCGCTGACCGCTACAATACCGAAAAGCGTAAAATGGAGGAGCGGGATACCTACGGTAAGGCATTTTTACAGATCATGAATTTGTGGCGGGTGGACGACGACGTAAAAAAATTCGTGCTGGCCAAACGGATGGCAAAAATTGCCGCCGACCTGATGGGCGTGGAGAACGTAAGGATATACCACGACCAGGCCTTGTTTAAAGAAGCTGGCGGCGGCCCAACTCCATGGCACCAGGACCAGTATTACTGGCCGATAGACACCAACAATACCATCACCATGTGGATGCCCCTGGTTGATATTGATATAGAGATGGGTATGCTCACTTTTGCATCAGGATCATACAAAGAAGGTTCGATATTTAATTTCGAGATATCAGATGAGTCAGAGGGTGCATTTGACAACTATGTTAAAGATCATAATTTCCCCATCAGCCGCGCAAAAACAATGAATGCCGGCGACGCCACCTGGCACCGTGGTTTTACCATTCACCATGCTAACGGTAATGATTCAAACAAAATGCGCGAAGTGATGACCATTATTTATGTAGCCGATGGCGCCCGAGTTACTCCGTACAAAAATAACTGGCAAAAAAATGATCACCACAAATGGTTAATGAGTAAGCCTATCGGTGAGCTGATCGATTCGGAATTGAATCCGAAGGTGTTGTAGGTAGTTGATTATGTTGATTAAGTGAGTGGTTGATTGGGTTATTTTGGTTAATTTAGTTTGCAAAAAAATATGGCAAACACTTTTTCGCAAATCTATCTCCAATTTGTATTCGCGGTCCAAAATCGACAAAGTCTGATTTCAAAATCGAACAAAGAAGAATTACATAAATACATAACCTCGTTGGTGCAAAACAGAAAAGCAAAGATGCTTGCTGTCAATTGCATGCCGGATCACACACATTTGTTTGTGGGGTTTAAGCCAACTATTCTAATTTCCGATTTCGTTAAGGAGATAAAAGTGGAAAGCAACGAATTTATCAATGACAAAAATTGGATAAGGGGAAAATTTAGCTGGCAGGAGGGCTATGGCGTATTTTCGTATTCTCATTCGCATCTTGATACGGTAATCAAGTATGTGCTTAACCAGGAATTACATCATCAACGAAGAACCTTTAAACAAGAATATTTGGGTCTATTAAAAAAATTTGAGGTTCCCTTTGAAGACCGATATCTATTTGATTTTTTTGAGTAGGACTGTCAGACAAAGGAGGCTCCTCCGGAGCCTAACAATCGGCATTTTATTTCTATAAACACGTGGCTCCTCCGGAGCCTTTTTTATTGATTATTTAACATTTTTAGCTCCGTAGGAACTCCGTGTTTATAGAATAAATAAAGAGAGGTACAAGGCTCCGGAGGAGCCTCCTTTAGCGGAAGTAGTCGCCTATAGCTCGCAAGAATTTAAAAATTACGGGATTCCCATCAATCAGCTTAAAATATCCCCCTGTTAGCCCCTCCATCCACCTGGATCGTGGTGCCACTGATATAAGCTGCCTGTTCAGAGGCCAGGAACGCTACCAATGCTGCCAGTTCCTCCGGTTTTCCTATGCGCCCCAACGGGACATTTTTTGCGCGGTCTTTTAACGCCTGTTCCGGATCCACGTCTTTTGGGAAAGTATGTTTTAAGCGGTCGGTCAGGATCATTCCCGGTGCGACGTTATTTACCGTGATATTATAAGGCCCCAGTTCGTCGGCTAATAATTTGGCCATCCCAACAACACCCATGCGCATACTGGTGGACAATACCGAATTCGGCAGCACTGATTTAACCGATCCGCTGATAATATTAATTATCCGCCCGCTGCCTGCTTGCTTCATGTAGGGCAAAACCAGTCGGCTAAGCCGCGCAAAACTTTTCAGCGTTAGTTCAAAAGCTTGCTCCCAATCTTCATCCTTAAAATTTTCGAACTTATTAAAAGGCGGCCCGCCACTGTTATTTACCAAAATATCGATCCTGCCAAAGCGGGCTGCAGCCGTTTGGATCAAATGATCGATCTGATCAGCATTTACAACATCAACAGGAATGGGGATTACCTCGTTACCCGTCTTAAGCGATATTTCTTCGGCAGTTTTTTTTATTTCTGCCTCATCGCGGGAACCGATAATCACTTTGGCGCCTTCGGCGGATAATGCAGTAGCAATCGCTTTACCCAGCCCCTTGCTGGCGGCTAATACAATGGCTGTTTTATTTTTAAGATGGAGGTCCATTTGTTAAATATTACGTCGTAGAGACGCGATGCATCGCGTCTCTTATCGAATTTGCAGAACATTTTTATAAAAGACAGATCAAATATCGCACGCAAAAGACGCGAAGTATCGCGTCTCTACGGAACTTTCTTCTTCTTCTCCCTTTTCTCCAGGCTCAACAAAAATGCCGGAAGCAGGGTAAGATTACAAGCCATCGCCACTAACAATGTAACTGACAACAGGATGCCCAGTGCGCTTACGCTGCCGAATGTTGAAAAGGAGAAGATACCGAAACCAAAGAAAAGGGTAATCGCAATATAGATCATGCTGACACCGGTTTCGCGGATGGTATCCGAAACGATCTTTGAAATACTATGGCGTGTATGGCGTAATTCCTGCCGGTAGCGGGTGATGAAATAAATGGTTTGATCGGACGATATACCCATCGCAATACTAAAGATCAATATGGTTGACGGCTTGAGGGGGATACCAGAAAAACCCATGATCCCTGCCGTTATTACCAGCGGTATCAGGTTGGGCAGCAGCGAGATGAGGATCATCCTTACTCCCCTGAACAATACCCACATTACGCCGGCGATTAATAAAATGGCAAGGGCAAGGCTTTCATATAGGTTCTTAACCATGTAATTGGCGCCTTTTATAAATATCATGCTCGAGCCGGTAAGCTCCACGTGATATTTTTTCGGGTCGAATATGGAATCAATACGTGGCTGCATTTTGGCCAACACTTTATTCATCCTGGCCGATCCGACGTCTATCATTTCAAAACTGGCCCTTGTAAAGCGCTTATTGCTGTCCAGATAGTTATGCATGATATTATTGCCTTTGCCCGATTTGCCGGCATAGCTTAAAATAAAACCCGTTTCAAAGCCTTGCGGCAGGCGGTAAAAAGCAGGGTTTCCGCCATAAAAGGCTTGGGTAGAAAACTTTAGGGCCTGGATAATCGATACGGAATGACTAAATTCAGGATAGGAGGATATTAGGGTTTCCAGCTTCTCAACTTTATGAATAAATGCCTCGTTTACTACACCGTTTTTTCTTTTTGAATCGATGCTCACTTCCAATGGCAATACGCCTTTAAAGGTCTGCTCGAAAAACCTGAGGTCGCCCAAAGTATTGCTGGTTTTCGGCAGGTCGTCGACCACGTAACTATTTACGTTTATTCTTTGCATGCCGTAAAAGCCGATCGCTACAATGGCCAGGGTGATGGTATAGATCACTTTACGATGGTTATGCACTAAGTAGTCGATCTTAAGCAGTACAGCCTGCATCACTTTACGGTCTTTTATCTGCATAAGCTTGGTTTTCGGCTCAGGCAGGTAGCTGAAGATAATAGGTATCAAAACCAGGCTGAGCGCAAAAGTTACCATGATAGCGATAGAGGCTACCAGCCCAAATTGGAGCAGCAGTTCGCTATTGGTAAAAAATAAAACGCCAAAACCGATGGCAGTTGTTACATTGGCAATAAAAGTGGTGATAGCCACCTTTTCGAGCACGGTATGCAAGGCCGCCTGTTTGTTTTTTTGATGACTGAATTCGTAGTAGTATTTGTTCAGAATGAAAATACTATTCGGGACGCCGATAATAACCACCAACGCCGGGATGATACCAGTAAGAATAGTGATCTCGTAATGCATCAATACCAGTATACCCAACGCCCAGGTAACGCTGAGCAGCACGACGATTATCGGAAAAACAACAGGGTACCCTGCGCGAAAAACCAGTACTAGGATGAGCGTGGTGATCAGCAGTGAGTATAGTAAAAACTGCGTAAATTCCTTTTTCATCAGGTCGCCGGAAATACTCCGTATCAATGGAAGCCCCGAGTAATGAATATCAATATGATCTTTTTTGGCGAAATCGTCACTGATCTTCAGGATCGATCGCAGGATAGGTGCCCGGGCGGGGGTGTTTAATACAGCTCCGTCAAAAGTTACCGCCATTAGGGTTGCCTGGTTATCGTCGCTTAATATTAGCCCCTTATAAAACGGCAGCGTCATTAATTTGGCTTTAACGCTGTCGACCTGCTGCTGGCTCCCAAGCGGCTGCGAAATAAGTGGCTTTAGCACGAAACGATGATTGAGGGTGTCTTTCTGCAGATCGTAAATGCTCGCGATGGAAATAACGGAAGTGATGCCTTTGATATGCCGTATTTGTTGGCCTGCAATATACCAGTCGTTAAAAATATCTTTATTAAAAATCCCCGGCGATTTAAAGCCAACCACCATTGTGCTGGCGTCCTGTCCGAATATTTTTTTAAACTCATTATATTTAACGTACGCAGAGTCGGTTACGGGGAGTACTTTACTGCCTGCGAAGGTAATGCGTACCTGGCTGGCTTTGTACCCCATAAAAACGGTAACCAGCGTTACTATTATCAGTAAAAGAATGCGGTTATTTAATATGAGATTGGCAAGCTTCTTCCAGATCATTAATTTTTTTGAGTTGTTCCCGGGCTGCTAAACTACGAAAATAGATTTATGAAGGGATTTACGAAAATGATATTGTGACAATGTTTTTCAAATGTGCAGATTTGTGAAGCCGATTTGAAAATGTTGGAACAGGAAATAAATATTTTGTTTGATCAATGAAGAAACTGATTCGCAGTTTTGGTTATGCTTTTAAGGGCGTTGCTTATGCAACCAGGAGCCAGCTTAACTTCAGGATACATCTTTGTGCTACTATTTTGGCAGTAGCAATGGGTTTGTTTTTCCGTATAACCGGCCATGAATGGCTTTGGATTGCGCTGTGCATCACCATTGTACTGGTGACCGAGATATTTAATACGATGATAGAGTCGTTGGTTGACCTGGTTTCCCCCGGTTATAACGAAAAAGCCGGGCATGTAAAAGATATGAGCGCGGGTGCTGTAGTTATAGCGGCTGCTTTCGCGCTGATTGTTGGCCTGGTCATCTTCCTGCCCAAAATCCTTTTGCTTTTTAAATAATGCTGCATAAAACACGGGGCATCGTATTTAAAACCACCGACTTCGGCGACAGCAGCATTATTGTGCAGGTTTTTACCGAAAAGTTTGGCTTGCAATCCTATATCGTCAACGGCGCTAAAAAACCTAAGGCTAAGATCAACCGTAACATGTTCCAGCCATTGCATTTGCTGGATATGGTGGTCTATCATAAAAACACCGGGAACGTACAGCGCATAAAGGAGGTGAAAAACGCCCCGGTTTTGCAAACTATCCCTTATGACGTGATTAAAAGCAGCCTCGCCATTTTTTTGAACGAGGTGTTGTATAAAGCGGTTAAGCAACAATCAGCAGACGAACATTTATTTGGATTTGTTTTTAATGCGATAGAATGGCTGGATCATCAAACGGAAGGGCTGGCCAATTTTCATCTTTTTTTATTGGTACGCCTTACCCGCTACCTCGGATTCTATCCTGATGTAAAATTATCAGCCAACGCAGTTTTTTTCGATCTTAAAAATGGTGTTTTTTGTAATTACAAGCCCGATAGTGTGTTGTACCTGTCCCCGCCGCACACCCAAAATTTTTCGGCTTTGCTGTTTTGCACCTTTGAAAGCCTTTCGCAATTGAAGCTAAATAATGATGAACGCCGCTACATGATCAGCAAATTGCTGGATTATTATACACTGCATATTGAGGGATTTGGTAATATACGTTCGCACGAGGTGCTGGAGGAGGTGCTGGGGTAAATGCACTTTTCATCGTTACGAGGAACGATCCCCACAATTTGTGGGGACTACACTTGCAACTCCACGAACCTGTGATGCTAAGCGATGGACGTCAGTAGCCATTCTTTAATAATTTTAAAAAGATACCCAACCTTTTGAAATATATCAAAAACGATACATTTAAATCTCAAAAATAGCTTTTATATTTAGTGCTGTATATTAACTGATTAAACCAATTTTTATGATGCCGACGCCAAAACGCCAGCTTTCAATCGATGTGTTCCGGGCCATCAACATGTTTTTCATGATTTTTGTTAACGATTTGAGCGGAGTACGGGATGTGCCCGCATGGATCGATCATGTAAAAGGATGGGAAGACAATATGCATTTTGCCGATACTATTTTTCCTTTGTTTTTGTTTATTGCCGGCTTGTCCATCCCGCTGGCTATCGGCCGGCGCATCAGTAAAGGCGACTCGTTTACATCCATAGCTATTTATATACTTCTCCGCTCATTCGCGCTTATCGTAATGGGTTTTTTCCATGTTAACATGGAAGAATACAGCAAAGACGCACTTCTGCCACTTGGTGTTTGGGAGTTTCTGTTAACACTCAGTTTCTTCCTTATCTGGCTCGACTATCCAGATACATTGGCAAAAGCAAAAAAATACGCGTTGATGGGGCTGGGCGTCGCTATCTTAATTACGCTGGCGGTTCTTTATAAAGGCGAAGGCCGTCACGGCGGTACTCGCGGCCTGGAACCGTCGTGGTGGGGGATCTTGGGTATAATCGGCTGGGCTTACCTGGTTTGTGGGCTTGTGTACCTTATTTTCAAAGGTAATTTTAACGCCATGCTCATCGCACTCATCGTCTTTGTAGCTATAAATATGGGTGTTAATGGTAAGTGGTTTAACTTCCATGTTTGGATCATAAAAGGCGGCGACTCCGAAGCGCTCATGATGTTTGGCGTAGTTATTTCATTGTTGTACACAAGGCTTATCAGCAGCGAAAGTTATAAAAAGGTTTGGCCATGGTTCACGGCAATTGGCGCCGGTTTAATTGGCCTGGGCTTTTTTGTGCGGCCATATACTGATGGCATTTCAAAAATTCGGGCTACGCCCGCCTGGGTGTTTATCTGTACCGGCATTGGCGTACTTTTCTTCGAGCTGTTTATCTGGTTAGTCGACGTTAAAGGCAAGCAAAACTGGTTCAAAATTATCAAGCCTGCAGGTACCAGCACGCTTACTTGCTACCTGATCCCTTATTTCCAGGTGGCCATATTTGCGATCATCGGATTCGATTATCCGCATATTTTCAACTTTGGAGTAGGGGGTATTATCCGGTCATTCGCGGTGTGTTTCATTGTCATCTTCATTACGGGCTTCCTCGAAAAGAGGCGGTTAAGGTTGAAAATATAGTTATCATCTGCACGCCTATGCAACTTAAATATGTTCGCCTGTCAGCAATGGCCTTGGTATGGGCTTTTGCTATTACCCTGGCCGGGAATACGCAGGCCCAATCGGGTAAAGTAATTATTGGCTATGTGGGCGGTTTCCGCGGGCTTGTTAATACAAGCATCATTCAGCCAAAAAAACTCACCCACATTAACTATGCCTTTGTAGATGTAAAAGACCACCGCGCCTGGCTGCACTATGAAAAAACCGACACGGTTAATTTTAGAAAGCTAAACCTGCTTAAACAACAAAATCCCGATTTGAAAATATTGATCTCGATAGGAGGGTGGACCTGGAGCGGCAAATTTTCGGATGCGGTGCTTACCGATACTTCAAGGCAACGGTTTGTAGCCAGTGCAGTCGACATCATTAAAAAATATGACCTGGATGGAATAGACATCGACTGGGAATATCCTTCACTGCAAGGATTGGAAGGCAATGTGTTCAGGCCCGAAGACAAGGAGAATTATGTGCTATTATTTAAAGAGTTGCGCCGTCAAACGGATAGTTTGGGGTTATGACACATAGAAAATACCTGCTAACCACTGCGGCGGGCGGATTTAAGTCCTTTGTGGACCATAACGATATGGGCGCTGCCCAGCAGTATATGGACTTTGTGAATTTGATGACGTATGATTATTCGGGTGGAGGAAAAAAAGCATCACATCATACCGCCTTGTATGCTTCCAAAGCCTACGAGGCACATAACAATGCCGACGAGGCCGTAAGGTTATTTGAAGCAGCGGGTGTGCCGGCTGAAAAGCTGGTAATGGGCGTTGCATTTTATGGGCGTTCGTCTATATTAGCCCCGGGAAGCAGGGGGCTTGGTGACAGCATAGCAAAGGGCATGCGCGGCGGCGGCTATACCAAGTTAAGAGACAGTATATTGAAATTACCAGGCTTCGAAGTGCGTCGCGACCGGCATGCAAAAGCGGATTATGCTTTTAATACTGAAACACTGCAGTTTATTACCTATGATGATGAATGGTCTGTGCGCAAGAAATGTAAATATGTAAAAAGGAATAAAATGGCTGGTGCGATGTTTTGGGAATATGCCGACGACCCGAAAAGTTATTTGCTGGACGTGATAAACAAAGTGTTAAGATAACACGAACAAACCCTCTTAAAACAAAAAAAGAGGAAGCGGGCGCTTTCTCTTTTTGTAGTAACTGACCTCATTATTTATCATAAAGAACTAATTGGTTAGAACGATAATAATAATTACACAAATATAAAGTCTACAGGAATAGCAGACTAATTTTTTAACAATTATTTACAATTTTTTTTCGATAGAAAGTGGTGAAAGGGGCTGGAATTACTAACATATGTCACTTATCAACAAATTATCGGCACAAAACCTCAATATTGACCCTTATCGGTTATCAAAAAACCGATATTTAATATAATTCACTTTAAATGGCCTGTTCTTGAATATTTTTGAATAAAAACATCCTTTTTTAACGTATTTTGCCCGTAAAATCCTCCGGAATTTGAAATATCTTTCTACCCTCATTTGTTGTTTATTGGTGCTGCAGGTGGTCGGCCAGAAAAAGAATAACAAGTATATTTATCATATTCGCCGCGCCACTTCTGAGATTAAGATAGATGGCGTAATGGACGAAACGGCGTGGCAGGACGCTGATGTAGCCGACAATTTCCACATGGTTTTGCCAATGGATACCTCCCTTGCAAATATTTGCACGGAAGTAAGGATGACATACGACCAGAAAAATTTATACATCGTAGCGGTTTGTTATAAAGGTTTAGCGGGACCTAATATGGTAGAGTCGTTAAAGCGTGATTTTAGCTTTCTTAAAAACGACAATTTTATCTTTTTCATGGATACCTTTAACGACCTGACCAGCGGCTATTCCTTTGGCGCCAATGCGGCAGGGGCGGAGTGGGACGGCACCATGTACAACGGCGGCAACGTCGACCTTAACTGGACCAATAAATGGGTATCCGCGGTAAAAGACTACCCCGATAAATATGTTTTTGAGGCGGCCATACCCTTTAAAGCCATCCGGTATAAAAAAGGGATAACCGAATGGGGCATTAATTTCAGCCGCAACGACCTGAAAACAACCGAGAAATCGGCATGGGCGCCGGTGCCGCGGCAGTTCCCTACGGCATCGCTGGCCTATACCGGTACACTTTTTTGGGATAATCCACCGCCCGACCCAGGATCGAATTTGGCTGTGATACCCTATGTGCTAACATCTGCCGGTAAAGATTATATACATCACCTGCCGGTTTCCTTCAAACTGCAAGCCGGTGCCGATGCAAAAATCGCCGTGTCGTCTGCGCTTAACCTCGATCTAACAGTAAACCCGGATTTTTCGCAGGTAGATGCCGATAAACAGGTGATCGATTACAGCCGGTTTGAGCTTTTTTATCCGGAAACGCGCCAGTTTTTTTTAGAGAACGGCGACTTGTTCAACAATTTCGGCTACGCTACCATTCGCCCTTTTTTCTCCAGACGAATTGGGCTATCATCAAATATCATTGGCGGCGCCCGGCTTAACGGTAAGCTCGACAATAATTGGCGCATCGGCGTAATGGACATGCAAACCGCCAGCAACGACTCCTTGCCGGCCCAAAATTTCACGGCAATTGTATTACAGCGAAAAGTATTGGCCCGGTCAAACATCGGCTTTATGTTTGTCGATAAAAAAGCATTCAGTTACCCGACGGGTGTAACGCCTTCCAGCCAGCCCAATAACTCCAGGTTTAATGGAAATATCGGCATGGAATTTAACCTGGCTTCTGCTGAAAACCTGTGGACAGGTAAGGAACTGATCTTAAAATCTTTCACGCCCGGAAGAAATGGTCACGACTTAACCGATGCCGGTAACCTTCAATACGCCAACAGACACTGGACAATAGGCGGGGAGTACGAATATGTAGGCGCCAACTATAATGCCGAGGTTGGCTATGTGCCAAGGGATGGCTACATCAAGCTTAATCCCTATATCGGCTACCTGTTTTTGCCGAAGAGCGGCGTGATTTTAAGCCATGGGCCGCAGATCAATTTCACTGATTATTATAACGGTGCGTTCAGTCCCACTGACTACCGCGATTATCTTTCGTACCTGTTTACCTTCAGGGACCGGAGCACTTTAACAGGTCTGGTTGAAACGGACTATGTAAAACTGTTGTCGCCATTTGATCCAACGAATTTTGTGGGCGCTTCGTTGCTAACAGGTAATGTTAGCCGCTGGCAAAACGCAGAACTTTCTTTCTTTTCGCAACCGCAGCGCCTTTACACCTACGACTTTACTGTTGATTATGGCGGTTACTACGACAACGGTAAAAAGACCAGCCTGGCATTTGATTTCGGTTACCGTTTTCAACCGATCGTAAATATCGCGTGGAGCACGACCATAAGTGATATCCAACTGCCGCAACCCTGGGGTGATAATACGTTTTGGTTGATCGGCCCCAAAGTGGATGTTACCTTCACCAATAAGTTTTTCCTGACGGGATATTACCAATACAACCAGCAAGGGAAGAACTTTAACATCAATACCCGCTTACAGTACCGCTTCAGGCCGGCCTCAGATTTTTTTATTGTTTACACCGATAATTATATTCCCAGGCCATTTAACGTAAAAAGCCGGATGCTGGTGTTTAAAATGACGTATTGGTTGAATAATTGAGTCCGAAAGTCGGGAAGTCCGAAATTCCGGAAGTAGAAGCGCGATTTTAACCTTTACAACTCGTTACAACTTCTACAACCCCTTACAACTTGCTTCACTACTTTCCTGTTCCAAGCCAAAGTAACGTATTCAACACCAGCTTTTCCTCCTCCGGGCTGCTGAAGGTGTATGATAGTGTGCGATCGGTATTATCGTATTTATGCTCGTAGTCCATATCGTTATGGCCCATGTTAAAGTAAACCATGCGGTATTTTTTGTTGGTCCAAACTACAGGGTAGTAGCCGCTGTGCCATATTTCGTTGAGTTTAGGGCCGGTACCAAGAGGGAAACTGGTAGAGTCAATGGAACAGAGTATTTGGATATCAGGATTTTGGCGCAGGTCTTTTTCCCACCGGTACCACTCGTTGGGCGAGGTTGTGATCTTTTTGGGCATATGCTTGGTAGCCGGGAAATTCCTATCCACATCCAAAATGGCTTTCGACGGCCGCCATATATTGCTTACATATTGGCCGGCGCCGATAAACGTGTTGTGATACCAGTCCCAGTCCTGGTTAAATTCCGAAGGGGTAAGTGCAAAAGCTGCAAAGTGAAAGCCCATCCAGCCGCCGCCATGTTCCATATAACTGCGGAAAGCCTCGCGCTGGGCGGGCTTTTCGGGGCGTGTATCCAAAAACACCACCACTTTATATTGCTTTAAAAACTCCGGGTTTAAGTTATCCCAGTTTTTGGTGGAATCGTACTGAAAATGGTATTTGTCAGCCATTTTGGCAAACCATGGATTGGCCTCGTGCACAAAACTGACATGGGCCTTATCGTCGCGCGCCGTATAAAACGCGATGACTTTAAATTTTGGCGTGTCGGTTTTTTGCGCCTGAACGGTTTGCAGGCCGGATACCAGGCCAAAAAATACGAAAAGGCAGATCGTATTTTTTTTGAAGAGTGAAAGTAAAAGCATCATTTACAGGTTAATAAGTGGCAGGTATAAAAATAGCAATTATTTCTGTGGCAGCAACATTGCCAGGTAAAACCTTAAACTTCACTCCATTTAAATTACACATTCCCGTGGGGTGTTAATTATATTTTCTTTTTCAAAAACCATGGGCGTTGCCATCCTCGTAGATTATAACAGAAGTGTAAAATTTTTAACGTTTACGAAACTGCAAAATCTACCAAACATGAAAAAGAAAATCATTAAAACCCTGCTTTACACCTTTGGAACATTGCTGTTCCTGGTGTTGGTGCTGGCCGTGCACATCTACTATGTCTATCGCCCATCAGCCAGCCAATACACAAGAGTTATGGCGAGGATTGACATCAAGCAACCTATCACGCCTGCCGATGCCAACCAGATCACCTCGTTTATGGCTCATGAGAAAGGTATAGATCATGTGCTGGTAAACCCGCAAACCAGTATTGTTGTATTTACTTTCTTTCCGCTAAAAAACAGTGGTAACCAAATTGTAAGCGATTTTAAAGCTCATTTTCCTTATAAGGCCGACCGTTTTATGCCCACGGCCGACAACTTGAAACACAGCTGCCCGGTGGCTGCATCGTCCTCCACTTATAAAATTTATAAATTCATTGCTAACATTATTTAATCATCTATCTGAAAATCCTATGAAAAAGTTAACATTTTTACCAGTAGCCATTGCGCTTATCTGTGCGGTTTTATCCATTCAATCGTGCAGCAAATCATCCAACCCAACACCCCCTGCAACAATAGGCACTACCCTTTATGACTCGCTGGGCGGAACAGCACTTGTAGCCGACCCGACTCATGCCGGAGCAATGATTGAAAAAGGCCGGTTGGGTATCCGCAACGTAATTGACAGTACCATTTTTGTTATCGCCGCCGATACAAGGATCAATGGCCACTTCACCGTCTTGTTATCTGAAGTTACAAAAGGCGATCTTTCCGGCTTTACCGACCTGAGTGAAAACCTGACCACCTTTGTAGCCGGCGCTACCGGCGCAAAGGATTATATCTATATCGGGCTTAATATGCATGATGCGCACGACCCGGCGACGAACTCGCGCATGAATGGCAAAGCCACCAACGCCGATTTCGACGCCTTTGTTTCCGACCTTGCCACAGGTGCAGGCAAAAATAAACTCCCTGCAAACCTGCTGAATTCGGTTGCTAAGATTGTTGAAAGTTTACGAACTACCGTTGTTCAAATGTAAGTGTATAATGATTGGTTTATTGCGAAACATGGCCCGGGAGTTTTTCCGGGCCTGTTTTGTTTTACATCATCAATCGTGTTGTTTAAGAGCGGCTGGTAACAGTTGAACATCTTCATTAAATAAGTTCTTCGGTCCGCTAAGCACAAAGGCCCTTAGCAAATGCACTACCAGCGTTTCATTTTCGGGCGTTTTTATTTGCATATATTTTCTGAAATGGATAGAAAGCCTGTCTCCTTTTTCCATCGTGTCCTTGTCCTGTTGTGAGCCGGATGTCTTTTCAAAACTGATGATTTTGTTCTCAGTAGGATTTTGATTTTCAACTGCGGTAATATCAAAAGCATCGGGAATGAATTTGACCGGGAAACCTGCATGATTTACAACAGATAATTCGGCACGCAGGGTATCCTGCAGGTAATAGCTGTTCAGGCGAAAGTTCAGGCCCGAAACCGCGATCTCCTGGTCACTTATATAAACAAAGCCCGGTTGGTTTGTCAGTTTAAGGGCTTCAAGGTATTTCTTTTCACTTTCATTAAAGCTGGTCTTTGTGTTAAACGAGTAACCGGTAACCGGCTTTGTAAATTTCCTGGTATAATCCAGGTAGCTCTTTTTGTCTGCCTGCGATTTTACCGCCAGGTTCAGAATGTTATCATTTCCGGCTATTTTATATGAGATCAAAATGCTGTAGGCGGGTTTAAGATCCCCCTGCAGGCCGGTAACCTGGTAAAACTTAAGATCATTTATGGGTTGAAATTTTATGGACATGGTGCTGTCGGACCCGGGTTTTAGCGAAAAGGAAATACTCCCGTTTTCCGGTAATGAGCGCAGGCCGGCATCTGTAGAAATAACAATATCCTGTATTTCAATCGGGTCTGACCCGGTATTGCTTAACTTCAGCTCTGAGGTTAATTCCATGCGTGACATATCCGCGGAAAGGTTGAGCGTAGCTGATAAGGGGCCTGATTTAACATCATCAGCATTATAAGTTAATTCATTTGGATTTTTTGACTTTTTATCGATATGGTGGCAGCTGCATAATAAAATAACAGTGAGAATAACAGGGAAAGAAAACTTCATTTTGGATCAGGTGTGTGTCTAAATTTAGTTATAAATAATTGAAGGAACACACCTGGCAGGTATGCTCCTTCAATCTGTTTGTAAATTTATTAATATCCGGTAATCGACCAGATGGCATAGCTATGTGGCGGCGACTCGATCAAAACCCTGCCATCGGCGGCAACTGTTTGTACCCAGCCCGAAGCGCCGGTATATTCCTTCACCTGCTTATTGGCCCAGTTACTGGTAACCCATTGCTGCTGCCAGCTGCTGGTACCATTAAAATATACAATTACACCCGGCGCTGCACCATAACCGTTTCTACGGTCGATATATTGATCTGTTGCGGAGTACAGGTTGGTAGTCGTTCCGCCGGCCAGGGTGCGGTGTATCCAGATCAGGTTATTCATCTTGCCTTTATCTAACCAGAGCTCATAATCATTATAGAAAACGCAAGGGTAGCCTTCGTGCGTCATGATATAAGCGTAGGCCGACATTTTGTTACCGATGATATCAGTATCATGGTTACTTACAAAAGTAACTGCTTTTGCGCCATTTCTTTTAAGCAGCATATCGTCATTTAATTGTGTAAGATCATTACTGTCAAAAGCCGAGTGCATACTGTAAAAGCAAGCAAAGTCGAAAGCTGAAGAAGTACCACCTGTTGCGTTAACCCAGTTTTGCAGGTTGGCTGCATTACCGTCCCAATCTTCGCCTACGGCAAAACCGCCAACGCTGTTCACATAATTTTGAACCACCCAGGCCCCGTAGCCCAATACATAGTCAAAACGCCAGCCATCATAATGCATAGTGTTTTTATAATACCTGGACATACTATAGGTGCCATTGTAAATCCAGTTGGAAACATTGGCCTGGGCATGGCAAAGGTCGGGGAAACCGCCGAATGAGCCTTCGTCAGACGCGTGTATATTATTGGGGTGAAAATCGCTGGCGCTCCGGTTGAATTTGCCCGAAAGCGGCGTAAATTTAGTGTAGGTATTTGTACCGGTATAAGGGTTGGCTTCTAAAGTGCCCCCGCTGCAATGGTTCAACACCATATCGGCATACACCTGTATATTATGGCTATGCGCATTGGTGATCAGCGTATTCAAATCGGTTAGGTTACCAAAGCGCGTGGTTACCGAACCCATTTGGTTGTATGTACCGAAGTCAAAGTAATCGTAAGGATCGTAGCCCATACTTGAGGCGCCGCTTTGGCCTTTTGTTGAAGGAGGGAGCCAGATGGCCGAAATGCCGGCAGCGTCCCAGGCGGCTATTTTGCTGTTGACATTCTGCCACCACGACGACGTGTTAGGCGTATTCCAGTAAAAGGCCTGCATTAAGACGCCGCCGCCGGGGCCGGGCGCCGCATCAGGTTTAAAACCGTTGCCCTTTATGGATACGACGGGTGCCGTGTCGGTAATGGCTGCTTTTTTGCATTGCGAAAGCGTTAATAACAATGCCAGGCATAACGACGCCTTTGTTAACCGGTAAATTTGTTTTTTCATATTTTTTGGTTTTAAGTAAATAGGTATTATAATTTATTGTTGTTTCTCATTTTGTCGTTCAGCCATGTTCTCCGGGAACGTTACCGGAGATTCGGAGTAGAATGTTTTTTTTAAATCTGCAATCCAAACACATCATTTTTATCAGTAGGGCAGGGTGTTTAAGGGGCTTATTTCCCGGCCATTTGATTTGTGAACCATAAAGCTTAAGCAAGCCTCATCCCTTTAATGGCTTTTTCACCATTATCATTTTTTTCTTAATTTAAATATACCAGGGAGCAGGTATTATATTGGTTAAAATTAGTGTGTCGATACACACTAAGGCTAAGGTACAATTATGAATATAATATCCAAATTAATTTTAACTAAAATTAAAAATTAATTTACAATAATATTTTATGGAACTTTTTAACCAAATAGAAATAATGTTTTAAATTAATTGCACGGTAGTTAATTTTTTATTTTCTGCTGAATTTAGCCAGAAAGCCATATTTTGCGTTTGTTGCTATGTAGTAAATACACTAAGTGTTTTTTACTTAGAATTAACTCACCACCGGGAACGTTCCCGGAAAACCAGGGAGATTTTTGTCTGAAATGGACTCCCGTACCGAATTTCGCACCTGATTTTCTGCGTAAAATATGCTTCTTTAAAAAATATATCTCTTTAATTTGATACAGACACCGTTTAGAAGAGGTTTCCGGGGGCGCCACAATGCGTAATCTACCGTTCAAATAATTTTTTGGTTACACAGCTACGATGTTCAAAATATTTTCCTAGGTTTATACATACTACCCAATTGTAAACCTAACTGAGTATGAAAACAGACCCACTCCTGAACGACGGCGGCGACGTGCCCGCCGCAGAACAATCTAATGCAACCCCTGACGGTGCCGCAGGCTCGCACATCGACCGGCGAAAATTTGTAAAAGTGGCTGCTACCGGCGCTTTGGCTTTCAGTATTTTGCCGCGGCACGTGCTTGGCGGCCCGGGGCGCGTTGCGCCCAGCGATAAGCTAACCCTGGCCTATGTGGGCTGCGGTACGCAGGGCTTCCGCGAGATATTGCCGCTGCTGGCGGTGCCAAACGTACAAATTGTTGCCGTGTGCGACCCTAATCAATATGCCGTGGGCTACCGCGACTGGTCGCCGAATGGGTTGCGGGACACTATCCGTGCGGCCATTGGTAAAGCGGATTGGGCTCCCGGCGGTGATGGTACCATTCCGGGTGGCCGCGACAACGGCAAGGATATTGTGGATACCTTTTACCGCAACAAACGGGCTGCCGACAATTTTAAAGGCGTATCCGCTTATGCCGACTACCGCGAACTGCTAGTAAAGGAAAACGACCTGGATGCAGTAAAGATCATGACGCCCGACCACCTGCACGGGCTGTTTGCCATAGCGGCCATGAAACGCAAAAAGCATGTGCTGATGCACAAGCCGCTCAGCAACCGTTTACTGGAAGGAAAGGCCGTAATAGATATGGCCAAACAAAGCGGCGTGGTGACCCATTTGATCCCCTGGGACTCAAACGGATCAATGGACCAGGTAATGGCCTGGATAAATGATGGAAAAATAGGCAAACTAAAGGAAGTGCATAACTGGACCAACCGCCCCGTTTGGCCGCAGTTCCCGACACTGCCCAACCCGGTGACTGTTCCGGATGGCTTGAACTGGGACCTTTGGCTGGGCCCGGAAGCTGATCGTGGCTACTCGCCCGAATATACCAACATGTTTTTCAGGGGATGGTACGATTTCGGCGGAGGTTCTATGGCGGATATGGGCCATTACAGTTTGTGGACAGTATTTAACGCCCTGCAGCTCACCTCGCCCGAAGCGGTAATACCTAACCTGAGCCACTTTGTGGATATGCGCGGTGTGGTGCCCTACCAGGTAAAAAACGATTTTTCGTTCCCCATGGCTTGTACCGTTCGCTTTAAATACCCGGCCAATGGCGATCGCGGGCCGGTTGATCTTTGCTGGTGGGATGGTGGCATAAGACCGGTAACCCCCGACGAGCTTGCTGCCAACAATGAAGAACTGCCCGCTGAAGGAATGATGTTTATAGGCGAAAAAGGCAAAATAATTACTGGCTTTAATATACAAAAACCAGTACTTTATTCAAAAAAGAAGCCACCGGTAAAAACAGATATCCTGGCGCCGCAGTCGTATGCCAATAACAAGATGATTGATGCCCTGCAGCTTTTCGCCACCTCGTGCAAAAGCAATACACAATACCCCGGCAGTTTTATCGAGGCCGAGGCGCTTACTGAGGCGGTTAATTTATACGCGGTTGCCTTACGTTCGACCCATTTGCTGAAGTATGACGCAAACAGCCGGCAGATCACCAATATCCCGGATGCTAACAAATACCTGTCGCGGCAGTACCGCACCGGCTGGGACCCGGCGACGATATGAGTTCTTTAAAGAATGGGGCTGTTCGATTCCCCTCTTGAGAGGGGTGGAGGGGTGTGTTATCCGGCATATCGAAGAACACACCCCCACCACTACACGTCCTGGCGCACCCCCTCTCAAGAGGGGAGTCATCTTAACGCAAGCATTTTCAGATATAAATGAGGCCCAGCCGGCAGCTAAGTAGTTCCCCCCTTAACGCAGCCGGCTGGGCCCAACTAATCTCCACAACCATGAACAGAAGAAAATTTATCACTCAAAGCGCAGTCGGTGCAATAGCGTTATCCGCTATTCCCGGCTTTTTAAAGGCGGCCAATGCCTATAAATTCCCGGTTGGGTTTCAAACCTATCCTATCAGGGACATGATCGCCAAAGACTTTGCCGGCACCATGAAAACCATGGCCGGCCTGGGCTACCAGTACGCCGAAATGTGCTACCCGCAGGGTTATGCAAATGCCGGTTTCGGGGCATTGGTAAATATAAAGCCGTCGGATTTAAAGGCCATGATCAACGATGCCGGCTTGTATTGCCCCAGCTGCCATTTTGGGATCAACGACCTAACAAACAACCTGGATAAATGCCTCGAATTTGCCCACGCCCTGGGCATGACGCAAATGGTAACCCCCGGTTTTGACGTGCCCGAAAATACCATCGCCGGCTATAAAGCTGCTGCCGAAAAATTTAACAAAACCGCCGAAAAGATAAAAGCCGCCGGCCTGGCAACGGGCTATCACAACCACGAGAAGGAATTTCAAATGCTGGAAGGGCAGCTCATCTACGATGCCATTCTGGAAGCGCTGGACGGCAGCCTGGTAAAAATGCAGTTCCAAACCGAGGTGATCAAGCTGGGTTTTGACGGCTCGACGTACTTTGAAAAATATTCCGGCCGGTTTATCTCGGCCCACCTGTCCGATTGGACGGCCGACAAAAAACAGGTGCCCATTGGCCAGGGCATCATCAACTGGGCCGAGTTTTTTAAAGCCGGCAAAAAAGGAGGCCTCCATAACTTCTTTGTCGAAATGAATTTTGATAATTACAAGGGTAGCGCGGGGTATATACACCAGCTATTGGGGTAGGGGATAAACCCTGCCGAAGTGTTCATTTTTCGCGCACGATCATGCGTTAAATCACTAACGAAAACACTCATTTTTAGGCATTTAACTTTTAACAAATGCCCAAAAGTGTCCAATTTTGAAGCATTTTTTGAACACTTTTGCCGTTTTAAGTTCAAAGCGTGCTGTTGACATTGGCAAAAAGTGTTATATAGCTGCGACGCGCGGTTGTTATGTGTTGAAAATGAGTGCGTTATGGCGCCGATGTCCGGGCAATCTCCGATTTCTACCACAAGCCAACCGGAACGTCATCGCGAGGAACGAAGCGATCGCTACACATGCTAATCAACGGACCTGTTGTCTCCGGGTGTTGAGTCAGCAGCACGCCGGACATTCTTGCATGCCGGTTCGTTGGCTGCAAGCGTTCCATTTTTACAAGCGGAACAAGTGGAACGCTACGAAACATGTTGATTATCAGGTTTTTCCTGCTTTATCAAATATATAAAAACGTGTAAGTGACTGATAATCAACTGTTCCAAAAAACGCCATTTTTGACAATAATCGCTGGAATAGCTGATAAGCAGCATGTTACGCTTTTGGAACACGCCGGTATTTTGGGATTTTGACCCCAGTGGAGCGTAAATTAATAGAGCGTTAGGTTAAAGGACGATCAAAACTGCCAACTGCCACTGCAAACTGCTGACTAAAATGAGGGCGTGCCCCGGCTGAAAGAAGCCGGGTCGGGCTTTACGCTTATACGCCTGCAGGCATTATGCGCAGGGCCGGTATTCGCTGCAATCCCTCACGCAACGCGCCGGTAATTTTCTTAGCTTTCCCGTCTCCGCAGGGTCTCTCCAATGCTATTAAGTTAAGAAACCGGCCCCGTAGGGGTCGCAGGTCGGTAGAAGAAAAAGGAAAGGAAATACCGCGCCGTAGGTGGGGAACTTCGCGAAGTTGCGTACCCACGGCACGCCAAATGGTAAATGTCGAATTTTCTACCGACCTGTAGCACCTAACGGCGCTATTTGAATGGATCATTATCCTTAACTTAATAGCATTGCGGAGACCCTGCGGCGATGGGAGAAGTTTTATGGGTAAACTTTAAATCTTCGGGAGAGACCCTGCGGGGACAGTAATCGTTCTGTTACTTCGAACAGGGGGGACTTTCCTCATATTGCCGCCCGTTCTTTTTCCATGAAAGTGATTTTTTTCCGAAAAATGGAATATCTCATCTTGGCTTAGTGGTTTAAGAAACTCATAATCAATTTCTTAATTAAAAGGCACAGAATTGGCGAGCTGGTCTTGTATTAAATTCACTACGATGATAAAAAAAAGACTAATAAAAGCTGGGTTGTTACTACTGTTTTCCGCAGGCGGGCTGACTGGCGTTACCAATTGCCGAAATCGGTGTGATTTTCATCAGCAAGGGGTAGCCTATTGTAACTTTTTACGCCATTAACTGCAAATACTAAAACCAAACTACTAGTTTAATTTATTTACTTTTTTTTAAATAACAGGTTTTGTTTACGCGCAGTGGCTTATCAAATTTTCTTACACGGGCCTGGATAAATATCCTACTCTTGGGCTTCGCTGGTCATTGCGTCGCACAGCAGGTAACCGATTACAAAGTACAAGCCAACATTATTTACCGCTTCACCAAATACATCGAATGGCCCGAAAATAAAAACGGCGGAGATTTCGTGATCGGTATTATAGGCGACACTCCCTTATATGATGAACTCAGTACCTTAACTATCAACAAATCCATCGGCAACCAAAGGATCGTCATCAAAAAGCTTAGGGCCAATGCGGCATCCTATAATTGCCAGATGCTCTTTATCAGCCAGGAAGAAAGCAGCGGCCTGAAGCGGATCGCGCTGCTCACTGGTGATCAGCCTGTTTTGCTGATCACCGAAGACCATGGGCTGGCTAAAAAGGGTTCGTGCATCAACTTTATTATTGTCGATGACCGGCTGAAGCTGGAGATCAATAAAAACAATATTCTTTCCAGGAACCTGAATGTCGCTTCCGAATTGCTGATGCTGGCTACGATAATAACCAATGACAACATGATCGTTAATTCCCCGAAATTATGAAAACTTGCCGAGCCTTTTTTTGTGCAGCTATGCTGATTATGGTTTACGCCGATAGCTATGGCCAGCAGGATACCACGAAACTGGAAGATTTAAGCCTGAAAGAGCTTTTAGACGTAAAAGTGGTTACGGCAAGCAAAAGCTCGCAGAGTTCCGATATGGCCCCGGCAACGGTCATCGTTATCAGCAAGGAGCAGATCCGTATACGCGGCTACCAATCACTGCTTGACCTGATCACTGACCTGCCGGATATGAAGGTGGATGATAAGATCTACCCGGGGGCCAGGAACAGTATTACTGTCCGCGGCATCCAGGGGCAGCAAAATTTTGTGATCCTGTTGGATGGTGTGAAAATATCCTCGCCTACTAACGAGGCTATGCCTATCATGGAAAACTACCCGGTGAACCTGGCGGAGCAGGTGGAAGTATTGTATGGCGCAGCCTCGGCCCTTTACGGAGCTGACGCAGTTTCGGGGGTGATCAATATCATTACCAAAAAGCTACAGGCCGGCAAGAATATGGTTATAGACGCCAATACGATGGCAGGAAATTATGGCTATATTAATAACACGTTGTTCCTGGCCAAAAGATTGGGACCCACATCCAGCCTGACGATTTCCGGACAATATAATTATGACGGCCAGCCTGATTACACGAAAATCTATTCCCATGATCCTCAATTCAGCCTGATGTCATTACAAACCGGTACGTTTAATACCCTTTACGGACCAGTTAAACCAACCGCCCCATTTACAGCAGCTTACCAGGCCCCAACTATAGCTTACAATATTTATGCTGCTCTGAACCTTGACGATTTTACTTTTTCGGTATTTTCCAATTACGCCCAGATACCTAGTGCCTTTGGAAATAACACTAATAATGCGATCTATAATAAAAACATTTTCATTGGCCAGCGTATTACCACCGCCGGCGCCGGTTACCGAAAAAAGCTGAATAGTTTTGTTTCCACCACTACGCTGTCAGCAAGCGACTACACTTTGGATCCGCAATCGAGCTACAGGAATTTGTTCAGCGCAATGGAACCAATATATAAATATGCTGCTTCGTCGAATGTAAAAGCTGAAGAGCAACTGGATTACCAGGCGAACAGTAAGGTAAACTTCACCGCTGGTACCAGTTATGAAAGCTTTAGTTCCATCCCGCAAAGCGCTGACCTTGACGACCCGGTTACAACGAAAGGTAACATCCAGGGAAGCTATGCCGGAACTGACAGTTATTACCGACCAGAGGGCTTGACCGCGCAGTTTTATCATATCAATTATTTTAATCTTGGCGGTTATTTCCAGGCACAATATGCCCCGGTCAAACAGTTCAGTTTTACTTTAGGGGCACGATATGACAAGAACTCACGATATAGCAGCAGTTTTACCCCTCGGTTAGGGATGGTCTATAAACCGTTGCCAAAAACGACTATTAAGCTGCTGTATGGCAGCGCATACCTGGCCCCCGCACCTTCGGATAGTTATGTGCAGTACGGATCGTTCAGCACAGCGGATTCGGGCCGCACTTATCATTCTTCCTTTTTGCACCTGCCTAATCCGAATTTGAAGCCCATCCGTTCCCATAATTTTGAATTAAATATTCGTCATTACCTGACAGATAATTTTACGGTTACGGCCGACGGCTATTATACAGTTTCAACTGGCCTGCACACCACTGCGGACGATAACCAGTCGACACATATTTACCACAACGCTTTTGATGGGGTGCCTGTCGACTACGTAGAGGTATTTATCAACCAGGGCAGGCAGGAAAATTATGGTGGCAGCCTGCAGGTTAACTTAAAACACTTCGTGGGAAATGTCATCCTTAATACATATGCTTCTTTGAGTTATGTCGGTGGTGAAGTGGATGATCCGGGTACTGAGGGGAAAATTGATCACTATGACGCGCAACTACCCTTCATCGCTCCGTTCATGTTCCGTATAGGCACGGACTTGCAGGCCGGTAAATTAACTTTTTCTCCCCGGTTATTATTGATGGGCAAACAAAACCTCCCCGGTATTAGGGATACACTGGGCTCCGTCATCCGGCTGCAAACAATCCCGGGGTACGCCTTGTTAAACTGGTCCGCCCGGTATTCGTTCAGCAAAAAGTTCTCGATATTTTTTAATGTGAGCAATTCCCTGAACCAACACTATCGAAGCGTCGGGTACAATATGGACCTGACTAAAAAAGATACCGAACTCTTCTATGGCCAGCCGGAAGATCCGATCCGGGTGATGGGTGGCTTGAATTTTCATTTCTAAAATAAAAAAAAAGATGAGGATAAGTATCCGCAACCGAATTTACTGGAGCTTCTTGATCCTGGTCCTGCTGTTTGTCGTTAACGGCCTGGTGACGGTTTTTACCCTTTATAAAAGTAAAAAATTATCCGACCATATTTCCACGGTGATCGATCCTTCACAGCAAGCGCTCAGCGATTTCAGAAGCCTGATGATCAACTCCAAGATGTACGCAACTAATTGGGTTTTCCTTCGCTCGAACGAGGAGGACAAGCAGGCGCTCCGCTCGTTACATACGGGTGAGTATCCGGGCTTGAAACGGAAGCTGAACGGACTGTTTGTGCAATTGGGTAACCTGCAGATGACGGATAGCCTGGCGCAGATATTTAAAGGTTTTGAAGGCTTGCTGAGCACAGAACAGCAGATCATGACCTCACTGGGGAAATTCACAGACTATGATGACCCGGCGATCAAGCTAACCGCTGAACAGACCGTGGAAGATCAGATCATTCCGCGTACTGATCAATTGCTGAAATCGCTGGACATGGTCAAGGCCAGCGAGCGGAAGATCATGGTCACGCAATTCCAGCAGCTGGAGTCCTATTCCCTGAGGTTGAGAACATTGATCCTTGCACTGGCGATCGTCATTGTTTTAACCAGCGTTTTTTTATCCTCGTACCTGACGGGCGTTATCACCCGTCCGATAGGCTTGATCATTGCGATGGTCAATGACCTCGGAAAAGGCAAACTGGATACGGTCAACCTGCCCGTAAACCGGGACGAGATCGGTCTGATGGTCCGCTCGGTCAATGAACTCTCCAATAAATTACGCGAAACAGCCACCTTTGCTGATGAAATAGGCAAGCGGGATTTTGCCGGGAAATTTACGCCTTTAAGTGATGAAGATATATTGGGAAAGGCCCTGCTGACCATGAAGGATAACCTGAAGAAAAGCGGGGATGAACTGACGCAGACGGCTGAAAACCTGATTCAGCGCAATAAAGAACTTGAGCAGTTTACCTATATCATATCTCACAATTTACGGGCGCCCGTTGCCAATATCAAAGGCTTATGTCAGCTGCTTACGCTTGGTGCCGATGACGAAGTGGAATCCCGGGAACTGATCTCAAGTCTCGGTACATCTGTACAAAAATTGGATAATGTTATATTTGACCTTAATGTAATCATCGATGTAAAACAGCAGGTCCACGAACAAATGGAACAAGTTTCTTTCACGCAAATAATTAAAGAGTTTAAAGAGATGTTTCATCCGTATGTGCGGCAAGGTTTAGCTGAATTTAGATGCGACTTTAATGCGGTAGATAATATACAAAGCCTAAAAAGCTATGTATACAGTATTTTCTATAACCTGATTTCCAACAGTATTAAATATAAACGGCCGGACGAAAAATTATTGCTGCAAATAACCAGCTTTAACAAAAAGGATAAGATTATCCTGCATTTTAAGGATAACGGGAAAGGCATCGACCTAAGCCAAAACGGTGATAAGCTTTTTGGATTATACAGGCGGTTCGACACTTCGGTTGAAGGGAAGGGAATGGGCTTGTATATGGTTAAAACACAAATAGAGACATTGGGAGGGAATATAAAGGTTCAAAGTGCGGTCAATACCGGAACAACATTCAGTATAGCACTACCGAAAATACTTGATCATGTTCCGAATAATGAAACTAAAAAGACCGCTCACTCAGAAGTTAATATGAAGGCCTTTGCGGTAGTTACTGGCTGATAATTAATAATTTAACTATTGACACAATTTTGTCACTACTTTTTTTCTACTGCTAAATTCCCCAGCCGGTTCAAGCGTCCTTCGCTTGAACCCAAACCCAGTCAGCGTCCCGCTGACATCACTAAATGATCGTGCATCGTGCGCTCTGGGATTCAAACTTCTTTAGTTATTGTAAGCGGGACGCTTACCTTATTCACCCCCCAAAACACCCCTCAACAATTCCTTCGCCTCCACCGCGGCAGTCACGTTGGGCTGTAAAACCGTTTCCCCGTTTAGCGTGTCAACCTCCAGCCCGGCGCTGGCCAGATATTTGTCAAGCGGCATCACCTGCAGGCCCGAAACGTAGGATCTAAAAAAGCCGGACAGGTCGGCGCCTGCTGTCTCACTGCTTACGCTTATGATATCCTGGTAAGTATAGGCCGTATTGGTTTTGCCAAATTTTGTATACATCCGGCGCATTAGGTCCACCAGGCCTTGTTTGTTATTCGTTTTGGTTCTTATTTCTACATCAAGCGCAAATGCTGCCGCCATGCCGCCATTGTAGATGAGGCTATAATTTACACCTTTTTCAAGCCCGGCATCAACCAATGAAATTTTGCCGGCCCTGCTCAAATAATCGGAACGGCAATAGGCCAGCTGCTGCAGAAATTCAGATTGGGTAATAAACCCTGTTCTGTAAGCGGTTAGTTTTGACATGTACTCCGTAAAGCCTTCCACAAACCATTCCACCTTTGGCTGATCGGCGGGGGTAATTGCGCTGCCGTTCCACAAATGAAAAACTTCGTGTGCCAGCAGATATCCCCATTGTCCTTTATTGTACATGTCCGGCGCCTGGCCAAACATCAGGCTGATGCTGTTTTTAAAGGTTTCTCCGCCCTGCATCAGCGACGATACGCTTCCCATAATCACCAGTTTTCCGGCAGGCGCTCCCCCCATTTCGGATTTGTAGGCGTTCACAATTTTTGAGAGCGAGTTTTTGATCAGGAGGACCCCTTGCTGCATGGCAGGCATCCCTGCAACGATCACTTTTAAGTCGCCCACGTTTATCTCTTCCTTAACAATGCGGCCCATGTAATTGCCGTTGCGCCATAGCTGTTCCAGGTTTTCGGCCTGGTAGGTGTCCTGGAGGCCTGGCGACGGGGCATAAGGTGTGGCAATATCCCAGCTTTTGGGCAAGTTAAAATGCACTTTTATTTTTGAAGTATCCCGGCCCTTTGGGGCAATAAAAATTGTTCTTCCGGCAAAAAAGAGCACATCGGTAAGCGCATAGGCCCGCGCAAATGCTGCCGAAACGGTCCATTGCACCGTGTCGTGTTTAATGTTAACCGTATAGGTTAACTTAATAGTGCAGGGCATGGGCGCATCGACTTTCCATACGCCTTTTCCAACCGAAAGCAGGTTAACCGTGTTCCCTTTGTTATCGGTTGCCTTTAAATCATCCACAAATGTGGCAAATCCGTTGGCTAAAGGCGCAAAGTCGCTTTGCGACATATACAGGGTATCCTTAAGTAAGGGGAGCAGGGCCTCCACCTCAACCTTGCGGATATTGTCCTCGCTGATCGTCACCGTATAGGTTGCAGAGCTGACAGCGGCAAAGCCTTTATTTTGCTGGCTACAGGACTGCAGCATCAGTAAAATGAGCAACATTTTTAAGGGAGCGTAATTGTATAATGGCATGGTTTTATTTGGGTTGCTTTGTTAAGTGAATGATTACCAGCAGTAATTATAGGACGTTACAGAAACCGGCAACGTGACAGTTTTGATACATAAGGCATTTAAGGATGAGGCAATAAATTAGTGCTTCGCACAAAAAGTGCAAAGACAACTATTTGAGGCGAGTGCAACTTTAAACGAATTTGTGGGACAAGAGAACAGCTTTCATTTCTTATAATCCGGATCCATCCCAGGTGTGCGCAATCCGGCCACTTCATCTGCCATCAGTATAAAAACATTCCAGCATAAGCCTTTGGTGGATGGCCACCAGCTATCCGTTGTGGTCCATTTGGTTGGCGTAAATTCCTTGCTGAACGGCCAATTCGGGTTTAGATAAATTTCGGCCCAGGCACGGTTTTCCATCATGGCGCGCGCTTTCGTCCAGCCATGTTTTAAACCAACTACGTAGGCGCAATACTCCGGCCTGAACCAGCTGCCGCCATTGTAATAAAACCCGTCGGTTTTTCCATCGCTGTAATTTTCCTGGCCAAATTTTCCAAATGGCTGGTAATCTGCGCTTAAATAAGCATACCCTTTGGCATCGTTTGTTAACCGGATCAGGATAGGGGCGGTGGTGCCATATTCAGGATGCGGTGAGTTGGCAACCTTATTCAAAGCAGGGACGCGGTCTAATTCATTTTTCACCATTTCATCCGTTAGTATCGGATGTTTAAAAAGCCATAAGGAGAAAAATTCCGGTTCCAGGTCGGTAAGCGAAACAAGATCAGGATAATTCCTGTCGAAGACCAGGTGCTTTCGTTTTACATCATAAAAATTGCGGTAGCCCTCTTCAGCCTTGTTAATGTAGGCATCTGATATTTTATAGCCGAGTTCCTTTATTGTTTCTAGGGCGATTACCAGCATGCCCTGGTCGACGGCCAGGCGGTCGGTTTTCGGGTCATAGTCGATGATGTCAATTTGGCTCATCGGGAAATGGGTTTTACATAAGCCGGTTCTTTGCGGGTCAAATTCGTTCAAAACATAGTCAACCGCTTTCTTTATTTTCTCGTGCGGAAGATGGACGCCAAACCTCCGCTTGTTCAGCATGGCCCACATCAACCATTCAATAGTAGCCTCATTATCCTTTGCTTCTACCGACCCCATCAGCGGTGTGATAATGGTGCCGATGGAGCCTTTGGACGTTTGGGTTTTGCCCCACTGCTCCCATATCGATAGGTTTAACGCCTTGTTATAGGTTGATGTGATCGAAAAAAAAGAATCCCTGTTGTACATATCAGGGGCATAATTCATATTCGGCACATTAAAAGGGCTAAAATCCTTAACGTCGGTGATCCAGGTGAGCATATTGAGGTTAGCGTACAGCATTTTCTCTATCTGCGAACCCCTGAACCCTTTTCCTTCGGCCAGGTGCAGCTGCGAGGAGATCATAAACTGCTGGTGCGATTTCCAGGGCTCCGCGAAAATATAACTGGTCTTTTCAACCTTTTCCCCCATCGGCAGCACATTATAGGGTTCTGAATGGGATTGATGCTGTATAAATTTGAGGTCCTTTATTTGCAGCCTGCAGGCTTTTCCGGGTATGGCGCCAACAAACATTGATACGCTGTCGCCCCCGATATAAGGCACTAAAATGCTTCTTTTAAAAAGAGTCCATTGGCTTTCCGTCGCCGGCAGGTTATCGATATATTTCATACCATCCTCCAGTTCCAGGGTCTTTTCACCATTCTTCATCCTAAAGAGCTTTAATGCCATAGGCGCATTCCCTTTGTACCAAAACGAGATGGTATAAACCCGCTGGTCTTTTAGCGGCGTAATAAAGTCGATACCGGCCTGTACACCTTGCCGGCCTGTAATCGTCATAACATTATCCTGCCGTTTTACTTCGGCATTTATTGCATTCCTGCCGGTAATAGCTGCTTTTAATACAGTTGTGTCGCCGGCATCAAGGTTGTACATTTCGCCGTAGGTTTGGCGGATGTATTGGTTATTTTGTGCCTGTTCGGACGGACTGGCCACTGCGAACAAATTAGGATCGGGAAGCCGGCGTAAACCTGTAAAACCGGCATCGCGCCCGCTAAAGCGCCTCCGTGTATTCCTGGTATATTGATTTTTGTAACCCGCGTCGGTCAAAAATCCCACCACGGTGTTATCCGGCGTTACAAAACCCACCGCCGGGAACATTTCATGCACGAAGCCACCGGGGAAATGATCATTCTCAAAGGTTACATACCGGGTTGGTTTTTCTGCCGGCCTGGCCGTTTCCTTTAGGATATAATACATACCCGGCATGGACGGCTGATATAGCTGAACCGTTTTTTTGATGACACTTGCATTAACCACCTTATAATTTACAACAACGGACAGATCGGCATCAAATTCACGGATATACATATCCCGCGTTAGGGTGATATTATTTTCATTACCTGTCCATTTTTGGCCGGTCCAGTGCTCCAGGTTTGCAACCGTACTTAAATCGAGGTTGTATAATTGCAGGGAGAATTCTTCGGTATTGGTAACTACCAAACGGTTGCCATTGAATATATCAACATGATATCCCTTTTGATCATCACCGGCAACCTTTAGCGAAAGTTGCTGCGCAAAGGCAATTGAACCTGTAGAAAGTATAAGCAGGCAGATTAGAAACGCCGCTGACCTGGTTTTAAATGGTAACATGACAATGATTGCATTGGGAAACTAATACGCGATGTAATGCAATAGTAGTTAATAAAACCGGTTTTGCAAATCGAAATTGCTGGTGCTAAAACAATCAGCTATTGAGCTGTCCCTCCATCCTGCGCGAAATCACCGCAGGCCTAAACCTCATTGAATCGGGAAATATTTGTACAACCTGATTTTTTTTATAGTTTTACAGCATGATTGCTAAAACGATTTACAACACTACTATCAGCAGAATTATACTGGCTGGATTACTGCTTTTTACTGTTAATACAGCCAGCGCCCAGGTATCACTGCCTGCCTGTTTTACCGACAACATGGTTTTACAGCAGCAAACCAAAGTAAACCTTTGGGGAACGGAAACGCCTGGTAAGGGTTTTACCGTCACCACCTCGTGGAACAACAATATTTACCCGGTGAAGGCTGATGCACAGGGTAACTGGAAAACGAAAGTAAGCACGCCGGTTTACGGCGGCCCCTATACTATTACATTTAACGACGGCAAAATAACCACGCTCAGCAATATTTTAATAGGCGAGGTATGGGTTTGCTCGGGGCAATCGAATATGGAAATGCCCTTAACCGGTATGTACGGCGATGTGCTGAACCTGGCGCAGGAGTTAACCGATGCGGCCAATTACCCCGAAATACGTATGTTGAAAATTGAGAATAAAACCAGCTTCAGCCCGCTTAGCAATGTGCAAACCAGGGGCGGCTGGGCAATATGCGATCCCCAAACCGTCCGCAATTTTTCGGCCGCAGCTTATTTTTTTGCGAAGAATTTATTCGATGATAAACATATACCTATCGGCATCATCAACAGCACCTGGGGCGGCACAGTTGCTGAGGCATGGACCAGCGGCGACGCCTTAAAAACGATGCCAGCCTTCGCGCCGTTTATAAATTCGATTGAAGGCGGCCTTACGCAGCAAAAGCTGGATGAAAAATATCAAACGGAGTTGAGGGGATGGATCGATTCTATCAACCTAAAAGACCCCGGCTACCAGCAGGGTAAACTGCTATGGGCCGACGCGGGTTTTGACGATTCCGCATGGCCAAAAATGACCCTGCCTGCTTACTGGGAGCAAAGCGGCGTTCCGGATTACGACGGTACTTTATGGTTTCGCAAAAAAGTGAACATTCCCGCAGCGTGGGCCGGCAAGGATTTAAAACTAAACATGGCCGGTGTGGACGATTACGACGTTTCGTATTTCAACGGGGCCGAGATAGGGCATACCGAAGTGTTTTTTTATACCCGCAACTATATCATTCCCGGCAGCCTGGTAAAGGCCGGCGAAAATACCATCGCCGTACGTGTTTATGATAGCGGCGGCCTGGGCGGCATCAACAAAGGGCCTTTGCAGTTAGCATTAGCCAACGATACAACAGGGCAGATAGACTTGGCCAGCCAATGGAGTTACCAAAAAGCCATGGAGCTTAAGTTATTACCAAAGGCGCCGGTCGCGTCGAACAGTATTAACCGCCCGATGATCATTTATAACGCCATGATCAACCCCATTTTATCCTTTACCATTAAAGGGGTAATATGGTACCAGGGCGAAAGCAACGCAGACAGGCCTACGCAATACCGGCAGCTGTTCCCGCTGATGATCAATGATTGGCGGCGGCGCTGGGGCGAAGGCAATTTCCCGTTCTATTTTGTGCAGATAGCCAACTACACCGCCGGCGACCAGGGGCCAATTGCCGACTGGCCGGCCCTGCGCGATGCCCAGCTGAGTACCCTAAACTTGCCTAATACAGGTATGGCAGTAACCATTGATATTGGCGACGCCAACCGCATTCACCCGCAAAACAAACAGGAAGTTGGCCGGCGCCTGTCCCTTATAGCCCGGGCAAAAACCTATGGCGAAAATATCCCATACTCGGGGCCGGTTTATAAAGCGCAGGTAATTAAAGGCAATACCATTGAATTGGAATTTACCCATACAGACAACGGCCTGCTGGCAAAAGGCGACACCCTGAAAGGATTTACGATAGCAGGCGCCGATAAAAAATTTCACCCGGCCCGGGCCATTATATCGGGCAATAAAGTGCTGGTAAGCAGCGCCGATGTGGCCAGCCCCGTTGCAGTGCGCTATGCATGGGCAAATAACCCGGTTTGCAATTTGTACAACGGGGCAAATTTACCGGCTTCGCCATTCCGGACGGACGAGTGGTTTGATGTTAGGTAGAAGCGTTATGTGGTTTGTTAGAACGAATCCACTACAGTCGATTCGCCCGCGATAACCTTCTTCTTCCTGCCCCGGCGGCCCCAAACCTGGCCCATATGGAAAACAGGTACCTCGTCGCCAAGCAGTTTACCCCAGGGCTTCAGATCTTCTATCCTGTCGAAAATGATCTTTAGCACAGCAACTATCGGCAGCATTAAAAACATACCGGCAATGCCCCACATCAGGTTACCTAAGAATACGGCCAGCAGGGATACCAGCGCATTGATCTGCACCTTAACGGATACAAAGCGCGGGAAGATGATGTTGCTATCCACAAACTGTATAAGCAGGTACGAGACGATCACCTCCACTTGCGCCGAATAACCGTCCTTAGTAACCGTAGCGATAAGCACCGGCAGCAGGATGGCCACAAAGCCCCCTATATAGGGCAGGATATTGATGATGCCCCCTATAACGCCCAGCAAAATGGCGTATTTGATGCCGATGATAAACAGGGCCAGCGAATTGAGCGACGAAACGATCACCATCTCCACAAGCAACCCCACAATATAGCTTTGTATGGCCGACTTGGTTTGCGCCAGCACTTCGCCTACCCGTTTGGAATGTTCTTCCAGGAACACCTCGTACAAAAAATTCAGGATCAGGTTTTTATACAGCAGCAGCATAAAAACATAAATGGGTATGATCAGCAGCAAGCTTAGCGTACCAAACACGGTCCCCAAAATACTGCCTATTGCGGCCTGGCTGCTATTGACGAGGTTTTTGAAAAACAACACCTGCTTTTGAATAGACACCCCGAATTGCGAACGGATCCAGTGCTCCAGGTTATCCGTCATCTGCCCAAACCGCACTTTCAGTATCGGGAACGATTCCCCGAACTGGGCTACCTGGGTGCTCAGTAAATAGCCGATAAGCGCTGTGCAGCCGATGCCGAAGAATACCGTTAATGTTACCGCCAGCGCGCGCGGCATTTTAAAGCGCAGCAAACGGTTATATACAGGGTTTAGCAATACAGCAAACAAAACCGCAAAGGCAAAAGGGATCAATATACCGCTCAGCACGTTAAGGATGGTTACCAGGTAATACAGGCCGATAAGCACTACGGTGGCTTTAATGTAAAAAGGGTAAGGCTTTATCGTCATCTATGGTGATTAATTTTTTCGAAATTTAAGTTGATCGGGTTGTTATTTTTTTTGGTAACCGGGGTGGGGCAGGCGTTCGGTATATCCCATCAACAGCTTACCGGGTAATAAGTTTTAAAATAAAAGGGAGCGGTGTAATCAGTAAAGCAGATGCGGATTACGGGATGTCACAGCTTCAAACAAAGGACGCCCGCCCCGAGGATAAAATCTTTTGTTTTGCCAATATTTTATAGTTTTAACTTATGAAAAAATCCATCGCATTGCTCTTGGCCGTACTGCTGTTTACGTCCTTCGCGCAACATAAGGAACTTACCTGGATGGCCATCGGCGACTCCATCACTTATATGAACGGGCGGCCTGAGCTGAGCAAAAACCGCATTTCAAAAGGTTATATGGACGATGTTGCTGCGCAGCTGCCCTATGTGCATTTTGTAAACAACGGGCACTCCGGCTGGACGGCAAAGGCCATTGCCGATAATATCAATAACCTCAATTTGGTAAAATCAGATATTTATTCAGTATTCCTTGGAACCAACGACTGGTGGACCTGCCTGCCCATCGGCACCTTTAGCGACTATGAAAATAACACCGGCAACCAAACTGTCTATGGTTCATATCGGACCATTATCAACAAGATCCGCAGCCTGAACCCTGGGGCAGTAATTATTCTGATAACGCCTTTACAGCGTACCGATTATGTCGACCTGAACAACCCCTCCATCTTTATACATGGCGATTATAGCCCCAATAAGGACGGCGTTTACCTGTCGCAATACGCCGACGCCATAAAAGCCATAGTAAAGGCGGAGCATTTGCAATTGGCCGATCTTTATTACAAAAGCGGCATCACTACCAAAAACGCGGTGAACTACCGCCGCCTGCGTGATCCTGCAACACATGAGTATAAAAACTATACCTACCCGGATTATTTGCCCATTCCCTATAATCCTCCAACCGATGATTATCCCTACCCGCCCGAAGCGATGAACTGGGTTTACGACGGCCTCCACCCCTCCGATAAAGGGCACCAGCGCATAGCGGATATGCTGGTTAAGGTCATGAAAAAGTATTAGCGTGCCTGGTGACCTTTTGACAACAGTCGGGGTGCGCGCCAGGGCAGCAAGCGTTCCATTTTTCCACGCGGAACAAGTGAATCACTGTGAAACATGCTGATTATCATACGATTATAGATTTGGCAAACGGACAAAATAGTGTAAGTAACTGGTAATCAGTAGTTTCTAAAAATGCTGTTTTTGACAACAAGCGCTGGATGATCTGATAATCAGCATGTTCCACTTTTTGACCTAGCCCGGGTTTTGAGATTTTGACCGTCGTCGCAGGTAGTCCGGCACCGCAACCTGCGCTGCAAAATGTCAGTGAAGACCAGGAGTTCTTCTGGCGACCCTGCTGAGACGGAAATGATTCCCATCACTGGCCAAATAGTTTATCATTCAATAAGTCTCCACTGATCACTAATAAAAAAACGTTTCGGATATGATCTTATCGTCCTTTACACCAAAAACGGCAATTTCTGCTGCTTGTAATCGCTGGCCGTTTTTTAAGGTCATATCCCTGCCCATGGCCACGCTAAAGTAGCTACCCCCAACTACCGGTTCACTGCAAAAAAAGCTGTGTACTTCGACTATAGTTTCCTGCCGGGCTTTCGATTTGCCTAAAACCGCTTCAATACCCCTGGTTATGGTCGGCACACCTATTGCCAAAGCATGTTCAGGTTCGGTACAAACAATGTCCGCACTATAAAGTTGTTGATAAATTTCTGCTACCTGTCTTTCTTTAAAAAGTTCATAGTAGCGATTGGCTAATTCCTGTGTTGTCATTTTTTTTCTGGTTATTTAAACAATACAAAGTTAGCTTGCTATTCAATACTTAAAGCGTTAAAAAGTGTTGTATATTTGCTTAATCGTATCAATTTGTACCATGGATGCATTAAGTACCGTATTAGAGGCAACCAGGCTCCGGAGTGTTGTTTATAGTAAATTCCCCCTTGCGGCCCCCTGGGGACTGGATGTTATCCAGGACCAAAACTCGCAATTCTGGCGCCTGGTGAGCGGCAACTGTACCGTGGGCTCGCCCGACGGCCAAATCATCGAAATGGCGGAGGGCGACCTGGTTTTTATACCCCATGGCAGCGCCCATTGGATAGCCGATAAATCTACCAGTTTACGCATGCCCTCGCCCGAATTTGTTAAGGCCCGCCGGGCAGGGATTCCCGTTTTTAACAGTGGCGGCGCTGTAACTACCCTTATAGCGGGCCATTTTGAATTTGATTACCAGCCCCTGCATCCTTTTTTAAAGGATTTGCCGCCAATTATTCATATCAGGCAATATGTTACCGAAAACCAGCTTTTATTAAAACAGGTTACCCAATTAATGTTGGAGGAACTCAATAACGAGCGGCCGGGAAGCAGCGTAATGCTGAAAAACCTGTCCGAGATGATGTTTATCAATATCATAAGGGCCTATTTAGAACAGGCTGCGCCCCCCACCGGTTTTCTATCCGCATTAAACGACCAAAGGATTAGCAAAGCGCTAAACCTGATGCAGGACTCGCCCCAAAAAGATTGGACGCTGGAATCGCTTGCCTCCGAGATCGGCATGTCGCGCTCTGTTTTCTTTAACCAGTTTAAAAAACTACTGCACGAAACACCCTTGAGCTACCTTACTAACTGGCGCATCCGGCAAGCCCAAAAGCTATTGACGACCGGTAACAGCAACATATCCGAAATTGCAGCAAAAGTCGGTTACCAGTCCGAATCGGCTTTTAACCGGATATTCAAATCAAAAACGGGGCAAACGCCCGCTAAATACAAAAGAAGCAAGGTTTCCTTCGCCGGTTCAAGCGTCCACACTTCCGCCGGTTCAAGCGTCTCGCTTGAACCCAAACCCCTGTCAGCGTCCCGCTGACAACACCAAACGACCTATTTGTCCGGGAAGAATAAATATTTTAAAGCGCCGGTACACCAAAGCGCCCATAAAATTAATACGGGCTGAAAAAACAGGCGGATGAGCCTGGCCCTGTCGGTATTTAAATTAAAGGCCGAAATATGGTTAACGTACTGCGCAATATTTCCGGGGAAAATCAGGACGTAAAATATAGCCAGCGCAATGCCTACGGTAACTCTTTCCCCGGCCCAAAAAATAAGGCCCAAACCCAGCGCCAATTCAACTATCCCCGATAAAATAACCACGCTGTCTTTGCCTATCGGTACCCAATCCGGAACCTGTGCCCTAAAGGCTGCCCGTTCAAAGGTCAAATGGGCAATGGCCGCCAGCGCCATAAACGTTCCTAAAATGATCCTGAAGATGTCTTGCAGTGTATTGGTGGGTGTCAATGGCGCCATGTTTGCGGTATTTAAGGTATAACAACGTGTGCGGAGTAAGGATTTGAAGGTACGCTTTAAATACTGAATGTTGCAAAAATTCGGGCAGGACTGCAATGGAAAGTGCAGGGAGCTACGAGAACACCCGTTGAACCCTACACCCGTTCCGGCGTTAGTCGCTTGATCCAAACCCTTGTCAGCGTCCCGCTGACATCGGCCTCACCGACTCGTCATCGCGAGGAACGAAGCGACCACTACACATGCTAATCAACGAACCTGTTAATTGCGGATTACCTACTCGCCGCACGCCGGCATTCGTGCATAGTGTTTCGATGGCTGTCTGTTGTAGTCCCCACAAATTGTGGAGATCGTTCCTGGCGGCGGAGTTCTGGTTGGTTTTTTTGGGTAAACCCAAATCTCGCTGCATCTCCCCGACACTGGAAACTTCCGGCGTTTTTATTATCATTGTATAACAAAACCTTTCAGCAGCAATGGATGTGCCTAAGCTTAAAATAATACTCTAGCGCATATGCCTGTTCGTTGTTATTATTTGGTTGCTGGCCGTTGCGATATTGGAGTACCAAATTGACAATCATTTCGAAGCAATATATTTTCCATTGCTCGCTTTGTTCGTTGTTTGGCAAACAATAAAAAGCTGGAACAAGGCCAATTGGGGCTGGGTGTCTATTATGGCATTTTGGATGGTGTTTGCTTCTTGTACTACCCTGCGCAGACAGTACAGAGATCATCAGGGTAAATTGCTGCTCGAAAAATTTGGGCCAGTTTTAAACGCCAGGCGGGTTAAATTAGGGATACCGGTTATCCCGCTTAACTGGCAGGCAGATTACCACGGGGACTGGGATGTTGTATGGAGTGAAAAAGACAGCTTACCCGGTCATCAAAATAAACGTGTATGGCTCGATTCATTGCACCGGCTTGATTTCGAAGAAGATACCTATAAACTTAAAGATGCCGATAGTGTAAGCAGGTACGTGAACATAAGGACAAACTTTTCTAAATCCGGAACCGTCAATGCAATCGAGTATTGGTGCGAAACCGGGATGAACAATAAAACGCTCTCGCGCACCCAGGCAGACAGCATTTTTAAGGCGGAAAAGATTAGGAAGGATTATTAATTGGCTTGGGGACGATCAGCTATCCTCGTCAAATTCCAGCATATTATTATAAGCTTCCAGCTGATCTTTTACAAACTCAATATAAGTTTGATCTTTATACGTAAACCATTCTTGCCGAAGATCGGGATAGTAAGAAATGAGGTGATTAAAATTAGCAAACGGCTTTTTTTACGGGATATAGCGTCAATAAACTTATTATGGGTGGGGATATGGCTGATGTTGTCGCTGATGAAGCGTTCCATTACCTTAAACGATTCATGGCTGCCCATTTTCTCAAATTCAAAATAATCATCGGGAGCCGCTTCAATTTTGCCGGTTTCGTCGGCCCACTCTTCTTCATATCCCGAAGATTCTAATTCATCCGGAAAATATACCAACTGGCAATTGGTTTTGTGGTAAAAACATACCATACCCATAGCCAGGTATTCCGCTATTTCTTTCAATGTTTCGGTTTTTATCTCGATCGCCATAGCTAAAAAACAAATTGAAATAATAAAAGCCCTTAAAAACAAAATTATTTAATAACGGCTTCGCGTGCAAATCTCCATTTTTTTGCAAAATATGGAAGAACACGCAAAGGCCCAAAGGCTGGATATTTCCGGTTTTTTTAGCGTGGTCGAAGAGTCTCCAGTATTGAACCCTGCGCTGCTATAAGTCGCGAGGATGCAAGGTACTCTTCGAAAGACCCTGCTCGAACGGGAAAAAAGCTAAATCATGGTGTATTTTGGTTATCGTCGGCTATGTTAAGGAGTTCATTGCGCACCGCGGTAAAAACGGTTTTGTAAGGTGTAATGAATCGAGTTTTAAAAAGATTGTCTTTATCGGCATGAGCCAGCATCTCCGATACTACGGGGAGATAATCGAGAGCCACAGATGGCGGTTCACCCGTAAACCGCCACCTATTATTCTCATACTCCTCCACAAAGCCGTAAAGGTATTCCTTCATCTTTTCTATGTTATCATCTATGCATTTGTACCGGCTAAAAATGTTTTTGTTCGTGTCTAATTCTTTTGAAAAAATATCAAGCCCTAACTCGAAGCCATTGATCCGTTCCAAAAAGTCATCATAATGCTTCAGGTCTATCGTGGTGCCAGCTGTTTTTATAACTTTCTTATAGTCTGCTTTAAAACCTTTCGCCCGCAGCATTCTCCTGGCGCCCTTTGTGCCAGTGTATATTTCATTTAGTTTTTTAAGAATGTCTTTCCGGTACTGGTTCTTGTTTTCATCAGCAATTCTGGTCAGTTCTTGGTCCCGCAGAAATTTTTGGTCTTTTTCTCGCGCTTCATTACGCACCTCTTCTTGTTTAAGATTGTAGCTGGCAAGAAGCATGGAAAGTATTGTACCAATAACACCGACCGTGATTAACTGCAACAATGCGATACCAATCTCACGCTCGAAAGTGTCCTTTCCGAGGGTGAAAAAAACTTTAAGTATTAGCAGCCCGGCAATTGATGCAATAAATAATGAGATCAGCAGGATAACTATTGATTTACCGGTGTAATTAGTTAAGCGAGAATATACCTTGTATAATTTCGAGTGTTTTATTCCTTTAGGTTCTGGCATCTCAGTAAAAATCAGCAGAAAGGGTACTACTAAGATGATCAATATGAGAAATATTTCCAAAATTATTGTGTTAAGGCACTCAATCTGGTTTAAGCGGAGATTGAACTCCCCGCTACCGCAAGCCTCCCGGCTTGTGGTCCGTTGACAGGTAGCGAACTATTGTAATGATTCCTTGCTGAAAGTTCGGCCCCGGTTATTTATTCAATTAAATTTCGGAAAAAATGTGACTTTGCTAATAGTACGTGTACTTACCATGGCGGCTACTTAGCATGCGGGCCACAAGCCGGGAGGCTTGCGGCAGCGAAAAATTGCTTACAGGAGCTGGGGCGATTAAATAATTCCTTGTTTTCTGAAATCGTCTACGATGGTTAATACGGATCCCCGGATTTGTTCGTAATAATCAATAGCTTCCATTTTTGTACTGAAACTGGAATTCAATAATTCCTCACGGATGTTTTGTATCAATGATTGTAGCGGTTCATAATCCCATTTTATTTGCGACATATAAATCTCCACTACCGGCAGGCCTCCCTCATATTTTAAAGCAATTTTAAAATCATTAAGGATCTTCCCAAATAAATAGCCGGGAACGACCATGCCCTGACTCAGATCGGGGTAGTAAACACCCCATTTTTTTATTTTGGTTAAGCTACTCAAAACACCATTAGCGACATGTATGAGCGCCGTTCTTATTTCATCAGCATTTGCGCTTTCCTGTGCTAGCGTTTTCTGAAGGGTTTCAAGTTCCGTTGTTAAAATTTTATTGTTTTCTTTTTCTTTTGCCAGGTCTTCCTGTTCATCTGGGTGTTTGGCATGAATGCCAATCATAAAATTGCTAATTTGAATTTTGTGAAGTAATTCGTAATACGTTTCTATAGAGGTCATTTGACAGGACTGATTAATGGTAAAACATATAAATATATGGAAAAATAAGCTTCCCTAGAGATTGCGGGAATGCCCTCGCTACTACCAGCCTCCCGGCTTGTGGTCCGCTGACAGGTAGCGAACTATTGTGATGATTCCTTGCTGAAAGTCCGGAGCGGCAGCGAAAAGTTGCTTGCGGTAGCATGGGGTTTCAGACGGTAGCGCACAGGTGTTGCCTTTGAACAACATTCTCATACGAGCTCCAGGAATTTATTCCTTATAGGAGTTCGTCAATCAAAACGATATATTTGTTATCGATGGATTAAGATATAGCATGGAAAAAAGAATTAACTGGCTTCACTTTTCAGACCTACACTATGGCCAAAAAAGTCAAAATATATTACTTCCAAAACTCAAAAAAGAGTTATTTAAAGATTTGGAGCGTTTAAGAGATGACATTGGTAAAATTGATGTTGTATTCTTTACAGGTGACTTAACCTTTTCTGGAAAAAAAGAGGAATTTGATGAACTCACGATTTTTTTGAAGGAACTCTGGACAGTCTTCAACAAGGTAGGGTGCAATCCGTACCTTATTGCAATACCCGGGAATCATGATCTATTACGACCAGAGCTGAGAGACCCTGTAGTAAAGGTGCTTAGGAAATACAGTGACGATTCGGATACAAGAGATGAGTTTTGGAATGATTTCAGAGGTAGCGAATATTCCAAACTTCTTGAAAGATGTTTTCTAAATTTTACAACATGGTATAAGGAGGTAGCCTTACCGAAGCCAGAATTGAACTATGGATTGATTCCGGGTGATATTTCTTCAGTTTTGACAATGGATGATCTGACACTGAAGGTAATCGGTTTGAACACTGCTTTTTTGGAATTGACCAACGGAGATTATCTAGGAAAACTTGCAGTCCATCCTCTTCAGTTGCAAGCATTAACGGGTGCCGATCCTCTTAAATGGGTAGATGATTCAGACATCGCACTTCTACTGACGCATCATGATATGAATTGGTACGACAGAGATTCTTTAGATTATTACAATGGCGAAATAAATCCACCTGAAACTTTTTTTAATCATTTTTGCGGTCATTTGCATGAGCCCTCACTTATTGAGTATGGACAAAGCGGTTCACCAAAAAGGAGATTTCAGTTAGCGCCATCATTATTCGGCCTCGAAAAGATTAATGAATCTCAGTCCCGTATCCATGGATATATTGCGGGTTGCTACATCGTCACTGATGGCGAAATTATTGAAAATATTTACCCAAGAACAGCGCATCGACAACACGGAGGAGGAAATTATCAAATTGCGCCAGATCACGGATTTACTTTGAATAAAAAGTATTTTATTGAGATAATCCACCCAAAAACAAATCAACTAAAAAGCGATTCAATATCATCAACGCAAGGGTATATCGATAGTGACGTAAAAAGTATCGATCATCCAGTGCTCGACCTCCCGCAGGAAATTCAAAATATACTTGATCCGAAAAAAAGTAAATTTGATGACGTTTTGGAGCAAGTGCCGCATGTGTTGTACGCAAAATTACCTCAGCACACAACTATACGCTTAATAGAACAGGAAGATTTTATAAAGCATCTATCTGACGATCATTATTGCTGGTTAATTACGGATTGGAGTTTGGGCGAAGACGAATTTATAGGAAGTGTATGTGATAGGTTAAGGATAGATAACAAAAATAACTTTATCGTCAACTGCGAGGACATAGTGACTGATAATGATCTTTTCGAGTCCTTTAAAGATCAAGCCGGTATATCATTTCCAACTTTCTGCGACATGATTAACAGCTTGGATAGACATCTACTAGTTTTTAATCAGCTCCATGCGATGATGTATCGTAACACGGCATCATACCAGAAGTTCATTAAGATAATAAAATCTATTACCGACTTTTGTCCAAATACGCATGTCATTCTTATTGCCAGACAAACACCGGATGAGAAGTTTGAGAACAACATCGTCAGATTGACACCATTGGATGCTCCTCAAATTAAGACATATATAGAAAACCATCCAAATTCTGAAGAGTATTTAACTAAACCTGAAAATCTTGATAAACTAATCGCTTTAACTGGCGGACTACCTAACCGCATAGATAAGTTTATGACGAATTTGAAATATACTTCTTTTCAAGAATTGATCGAAACTGAGAACGAAAGTTTTTCAAGTCTTATTAACGTAGAGACTATTCCAAAGTCGCTCCAGCAGACGTTAAGTTTTTTTTCTGATACAACAAACAAGTTAAAGCTTAGAAGTTTTAAGTTACTTAAGATATTGACTATTTTAAGCTATGGGGAAACCCATAATAATCTAAAACGATTCATTAGCACTGAGCCAATAAGCTTGGAACAGATAGCTGAACTTGAAAGCTTTTCTTTGATAGAGATAAGTGTAAAAAACAGGGTCATTTCTAGAGTTGATAATGATACAGATGTCTTTCAAATCAAGTTATTTAGGGTTCCGCAGCAAATTAGATATTTTATTAGCTCGATGATCACGGAAAATGAACAAGACGAGATCCTTAAAAATGCTTGTAACTTATATTTTGGGCCAAAGTGGCGCGAAGGAAATATTAAAAATATTCATTCCTCGACTCTTAAAAGCCGCGAAAAATATTTAAACATTGACAACTGTCGGCTGATAGTTAAGAGTTTACTCTCAGGGGCTATTAAGAATGGAATTGATCTCGAAATCGAAAGATCCGCCTTGCTAGCAGTAAATTATTGTGAACATATCTTAGATATAAATGACTATAAGAATGCACAAACCACATCGGAGGAAATATATAATCTTCTTAAAGAAACAAGCCTAGATCGCCTAAGAGCTATAATTACCAAAGTCCTTGGTAAGGCTCTAAGGATGAACGGGATTCGGGAAAGATCAATACTAATTCTAAGGGAAGCATTAGATATAGGCGAAAGCCATTTCTCAAACTCTGATAAAAATTCCATTCTTACAAATTTAGGATATGCATACATTCAATTAAAGCAATTTGATAAAGCGATTGATTGCGCAAAAATAATTGAAAAGACTGCTACAGTCGGCGGTAATTTAAGTTTAACCGCCAAATACATTATTGCCCAATCTACGCTTGAGGGTGAAGAATTGCTCAGTAAACTGCGCACCTTAGAGCGAAATGCCAATAAGGTTGATGCAAAGATTTTAGCAAATAATATTTCGATCCAAATTGCTAGGGAATTTTCTGATCAACAAGATCGAGAAAGGAGATTTACAAAAGTTGTGAATGATGGTGAAGATGATTATAATACGATAAGAGCAATAATAGCAAAATCATTAGACATAATGGAAAATGGCGATTGTGGTATTAACCATGAGGATCTGCAGTTGCTAAATTTGTCGTATTCATATTTGTACGGACAAAGAATGGCATCTTTATTTGATGATTGTCATAAAGCTCTTTGGCTCCTTTGTGTAGACAAAGGATTCTATCCAGAATTATTAAATCTATTTAGATACAGTTCATTTGTATGGAGAATAATGGGCAAGATAGCACTGAAAAAGTTTATTTCGATCAACTTATAACAAAGTACGAAAAAAATATTTGTAGCATAAATTTATCGCCACAAAATCAATTGAGTATCGAATATTACAACCGAAGAAAGCTTGAAATAGAGGGTTTGAAATTAAAAGTTTAGAATGGGCTGCCGATGGTCATGTAACGCATTTCTATAAATAAAAATTCATTTCAACATAGAAATCCTAAACACAATGCAGCGCTTCCCAAAAACGCATGTATTCTCGTAAGCCCCCAATACCCTGGCGAACCACCCTCCTAATAAATTAGTATTTGCCTGTAACGCCTTACCGCCCTCAGCCGTCTTATGGCTATGAAACTACTACAACTACTTTTTATAACATTATTCGGACTTTTTCTATTCAAATCTGCCCATGCCCAAACCCCCACCGGCAAAATATCCGGCTCCGTTTTGGATGAAGCCAAAAAACCGCTGGATGGCGCAACCGTTATTTTACTGATCGCCAAAGATTCCACAGTGGTAAGCAACCAGCTGGTTAACCAGGACGGCAGTTTCGCGTTTGCAAACTTAAAGGATGGTACTTACCTCGTTAAAACCACTTACATCGGCTATAAAACTTACATCAGCGCCAGCGTTGTAATAAGCGGGCAAAAACCAATCAATCTGCCGGCATTTGCAATGGTGCCGGCCGGTAAAACGCTGAATGGCGTTTCGGTCACCGCTAAAAAATCGTTTATCGAGCAGAAGATTGACCGCACGGTGGTTAACGTGGGTGCGCTGATCAGCAATACGGGCACCAATGCTTTGGAGGTGCTGCAAAAAACGCCGGGCGTGCAGGTGGATGCCGACGGCAATATCACGTTTAAAGGCAAAAGCGGCGTGTTGGTGATGATAGATGATAAGCCTACCTATCTTTCGGCCACCAATTTGGTTACTTACCTGAAGTCGCTGCCGGCTTCATCGCTCGACCAGATCGAGCTGATGGATAACCCGCCGGCCAAATATGATGCTGCCGGCAATGCGGGGGTGATCAATATCAAAACCAAAAAGAATACCATCAAAGGCTTCCATGCGGTGCTGGGCGGCGATTATGCCCAGGGCTTTTATGGCCGCAACAGCGAGAATATTAACATGAACTATCGCGTAAATAAAATTAACCTGTTTGCCAACCTGGCCTACGATGAGCAGCGCACCTGGCGCCGGCTGGAAATCGACCGGGACTACCTGGACGGCAGCGGGAACCAAACTTCGTCGCTAAAGGATATTTCGTATTTCAGGCCCACCAACTACAATACCAATATAAAGGCAGGCATGGACTTTTACGCCTCGCCCAAAACAACCTGGGGCATTGTCTACACCGGCGATATATCCCGCGACCACGACAACAGCCCGGTATACAGCCTGCTGTACGGCCAAAACGGCGCGTTGGATTCAACCATTACCACCCTAAACACCTCCAAAAATAAGTTCAACAGCAACGGTATCAACCTGAATTATACCCATAAGTTTGACAGCGCCGGGCGGCAGCTCAACTTCGACCTGGATTATATCCGCGACGCAGCGGGTGGTAACCAGGGCTTTGTAAACAATACCTATTTGCCGGATGGTACCTTAACCAATTCGACGATGCTGAACGATGATCTGCCTGCGGTGATCAATATTTACAGCGCCAAGGCCGATTATGCGCACCCGCTAAAGGGCAAAGCCAAACTGGAGGCGGGCGTTAAAAGCAGCTATGTAAATACCGACAACGCCGCCAACTACTTTAACGTGATCAACGGCGTAAACACCATTGATTACAGCAAAACCAACCGGTTTTTATACAAGGAAAACATTAATGGGGCCTATGTTAATTTTAACAAAAACTTTGGCCGCTTTGCCATACAAACAGGCCTGCGTTTAGAGAACACCAACGGCAACGGTCACCAGCTGGGCAATGCCGAGCGGGCCGATTCGTCCTTTATCAACCATTATACCGACCTGTTCCCAACGGCCTATTTCTCCTACAACCTCGACACGGCAGGCCACAACGTACTGGTTGCCTCGTACGGCCGCCGCATAGGCCGGCCTAATTATGGCAGTTTAAACCCTTTTACCTTTTTTGTGGATGAGTTTACGCAATTTAGCGGCAACCCCTTTTTGCGGCCGCAGTTTACCGATAATTATAAGCTGGCATACAGTTTCCGCACCCTGTTTACCCTTGCTCTGGCCTACAACCGCACCACCGATGTACAGGGCGAAACCATCCACCGCAGCGGCGACGTGTTCATCAGTACCCAGGGAAATATAGGGCTGCAAAAAACGGTGGATCTTTCGGTAAGCACCAATTTTGCGCCAACAAAATGGTGGAGTGTTAACCTGTATGCCGAAGTTTACAACAACACCTACCAGGGGGCATTTTATACCGGGTATTTAAACCAGAGCCAGGTTACTTTTGCGGGCAATGGCAATAACCAGTTCACCATATCGCCCACCTGGAGCGCCGAGCTGAGCGGCTTTTTTGATTCAGGCGGCACCTACGGGCAGTTTGTTACCCTGCCAAAGGGGATGCTGAATGCGGCCGTACAGAAAAAGATATTGAACAACAAAGGCAGCCTCAAGTTATCTGTTCAGGATATGCTCCACTCGTTTAGCCCAAGCGGCACCATTACCAATATCGCGGATGCAAGGGCCACTTTTAACAACTCGCTGGATACGAGGGCGGTTACCCTGGCGTTTACCTATAGTTTCGGCCAGTCGAACAATATCCCACAAAAACGCGAAACCGGCGGCGCGGACAGTGAGCAGGGCAGGGCGCATTGAGGGGAGGATAACTGGGAGATTTGGTCGATCAATAGTTTTTTAAAGCATGATCAAACCAAAAACGACTACCATTAAAGCGATGACCATGTAGATCACCGATATGCCATAGTAGGTGCCCCAACGCAGCCAGTTTACAAATTGCTTTATTATTTGCATCACCGGGTCGTCAGTTTCCTTGATGACCAGGTAGCTGTTCTTTTTGGTGTTCTCGGCATGGATTTTCAGTTCTTCGGCATACTTAACCCGGCCGGGATCGAAGTAGGCATGGCAATGCGGGCATTTTTCGTCTATTTTACCGGTCCGGTCGCTCCATTTTCCGCAAGCCGGACATTTTATTTCACTCACCTGACTCATGACAGATTTTTATATTAAAAAGTGATACTATTGGTACTATAACAACACGCTATTGTTTTAAAGGTTTAATATTTTACGTTTTACCGGGGATGGTCGCTGCACGCTTATGGCCATCGTTAAGCACCGGCAATGCACAGATTAAAATTAAATAAAAAAAATTGTAACAGCGAACAGGCCTGTGAATTATTTTTTGGGGAGTGCTACGGGTGGTAAAAATTGCGCCGGTCGCTATCTCCAATATAATTAAACCGGTCATTTTGAGTCGGTTTAAGGCCCAATAAACGCCGCATAAAAAAATTGTAAATTAATTTTTGAAGAATAGCGGTTAGATTCTATATTTGCAATCCCAAAACGAAGGGAGTTTAGCTCAGCTGGTTCAGAGCATCTGCCTTACAAGCAGAGGGTCACTGGTTCGAACCCAGTAACTCCCACAAAGCCTGACGGAAACGTCAGGCTTTTCCATTTCGAATGAAATCTTGTATTTTGTTTATATTCTATACTCCTCGATAAAAGACAGATACTACGTTGGATCTTGCGAAGAAGTAGTTAAAGATCTTGTTAAACATCTTGTTAAACATACCACTAATCACTACGGTTTTCCGCCAAAACAGGTGACCGGAAGATTGTATGAAAATTTAAAAACTAGAAAATTGAAATTATTCGCAAGGGCTAATTTGAGTCGTACCGGCTTGCCAACACTTTAGAATTTCGGAAAGCTGAAAACAGTTTAATGCACGCTTTTAAAAAAAAAACCTGCAATCGATTGTAATTGCAGGAAAAATAAATATAATTGTAAAATAAACACTTAATTTAAGTTAAGCCTAATTCTTGCTAACGTGTAAATTGTAAATATTTAAATAGGTAATAGGGAAAGATATTTGGGATTAAGAGACCAAATTTAGTTGAAAACGGACGTTCCAGGGTGAGATATGGAACGTCTTTTTTTTTCCTTTCGCCACAAAAGTGTGATACTAATTCTTGTCGTTTATATCGTATAACTTGTTGTTTTTATAGTAGTAAAAGCTCCAAATATTGTAGTATTTTGACAAATGTTGTCTTTTTATGGTAAAAAATGTGTTACTGAAATGTTCTCCAAACCTAAATTTACCGCAATGTAGCGATCTTATTTTATCAATTGCCCGCTACTATTATAAACCAGTAAAGCCGACCGGCTTGTTCATTTAAAATTTCGATTAAAGTTAAGCTCTTGATCGACCTGTAGACAACCTCTTAGTTGCATGCAGGAAAGCTTAAACCGGTTCGGTTCGGCAATCGATTGCAGACCTTTTAAAAATGTATTTATGAGAGAATAAACCAACCTTTTGTTTTGCCGGCCATAGTTTGTGGCCCGTAATAAACTACACTTTGCTTGCTGATAACGTGTGGCAATAACCCATTAATTTGAGCCTCACTACAGACCCTGCCAGTGGAACAGCCCATTTAATTTTTAATAGTCTTCAATTAACAAACCTAGATATGAAAAAAAAATATTTACTAAGCACTTTCATTAGAATGACGGGAATAACAGTATTTATATGCGTTACTATTATAAATTCCACGTTTGCAGCTAATGGTTCGCCCTATTCGCGGGATATCAATCCTCATGAATTAAAAAAAATGAATGCTGACTTTTCGGTCAGCGGTAAAGTTACAGATGAAGATGGTGCGCCGTTGGCTGGTGTAACCGTCACAATTAAAGGTACAACTACTGCCACGGGTACCGATAAAGACGGCAACTATCATATTAATGTTCCGAATGAAAACGCAGTGCTTGTCTATTCATTTATCGGGTATGAAACACGCACAGTGCTAGTCGAAGGGAAATCTGCGATCAATGTTCAGCTTACAGCTAATAATAAAACGTTGAGCGAAGTAGTGGTTGTAGGTTACGGAACGCAAAAGCGCGCCAACGTAACAGGCGCCGTTTCATCAGTAAGCGGCAAAACCCTGTCTGCATTACCTGTTGGCGGGGTTGATCAGGCCTTACAGGGTCGGATTGCAGGTTTAACTGTGGTCAATAACGGTTCTCCGGGCAATGCTCCTATTATACAGATTCGTGGTGTAAGCTCAATAGGGTATGGCGGTGACCCTTTGTATATTATCGACGGAGTCGCTGGTTCTATCGGCGCACTTGACCCCCGGGACATAGAGTCAGTTGACGTGCTTAAGGATGCGAGTTCTGCAGCAATCTACGGTTCGAGGGGAACAAACGGCGTTATCATTATTACAACTAAAAAAGGTTCGGTTGGTAAAGTTCAGTTAAGCCTTGACTCTTATGCAGGCGTGCAGAATGTTACTAAAGAATTCGACCTCCTCAATACAAACCAATATGTACAATATGAAAGGGCTTTAGATGGGGCCGCAAGTATCCCGTTGCCACCGCGTTTGCAATCTGCAAACTTTAATTTGCCTATATATGCCGGCGCTTCGCAAACTTTCGCTCAAACCAATACAAACTGGCAGGACGCTTACTTCCAAAAAGGGGTTGTGCAACAGCACGACGTTTCGTTAAGCGGCGGTGGTGATAATTCAAGGTTTTTCTCATCAGCCGGTTATTTTGACCAGAATGGTATTACCGTAGGAACAAGTTTCTCCCGGAAAAACTTCCGGATGAACTCTGATCATAAAGTGAACAACTTTATTACCATCGGCGAAACGTTTAACGTTGCGGAAACCCGTCAGCGTTTTGGTATCCCGCCGGGAAACAGAACGCCTCTTGTCAACGTGATAAGGATGCAGCCATACCTGCCGGTTACCGATCCAAATAACCCTGGTGGTTATTTTGGACCTATCAGCAGTTTTGACGGTGCCGACCCTGTGAACCCGGTAGAGCAGGCATTGATTAACGAAAACCGAAATTATGGTTTCGGCATACATGGCAATGCCTACCTAACATTAAAGTTTACACCATGGCTGAAATTCAACTCAACTTATGGTATTGATTACGGAAATAACAGGCAGGAACAATACACGCCAATTTATAATGATGGTGGTACTTCAAGCAGCCCGCTGGCAGGAATAAACGAAAGCACCAATACCGGCACTACCACGCAGTACACCCAACAATTGACTTTCGACAAAACGTTTCTAAACAAACACCACGTATCTGCGGTGGCGGTATATGAGGTGCAAACCAACCGCAGTGATAACCAAAGCTCTTTTGGCAACCAAAATAACAACACCATTCGCACTTTGAACAACGCTACCAACATTACTACCAATTACACTTATGGCACTAACGTGCTGCAATCATATGTTGGCAGGGTAGGTTATGATTATGAAGGGAAATATTTACTTTCAGGTTCAATACGCCAGGATGGTTTATCGGTTTGGGCTCCCGGACACAAATTTGAATGGTTCCCTGCGGCTTCAGTTGGCTGGAAAGTTGACCAGGAGGAGTTTATGAAGGAAATTAAATCAATCAGCGAATTTAAATTACGTGCTAGTTACGGTGTTACAGGTATAAACGGGACCGTATTGGGCAATTACCCTTATGCATCAAACGTTTCTGCGGGTGGTACAACCTATCCGTTTAGTAATAATGCAGGCGGCGCCAACACAGGTAACGGGTCTTTTTACAGTAATTTGGCCAACCCTTTGCTCCATTGGGAAATTTCTAAATCAACGAACATTGGTTTTGACCTGGGCTTGTTCCAAAACGAGTTCACCTTATCAGCCGAGGTTTATAAAAGAAAAACTGATAACCTGATCTTACAAGTGCCCGGGCCGCCCAGCTTTGGCGTTGGTACCCCACTGGCAAATGTTGGTTCAATGCAAAATACAGGGCTTGAATTAACTGCAGGTTACCATAAAAGATCCGGCGATTTTAAATATGATATAACTGGTGTATTTGGTTTAGACAGAAATAGAGTGCTGTCATTAACCGGAGCTGCGGGCGGTTCAATTACCGCAGGCGGCGACGCGGATTTTGGTGGTGGCGGCCCCATCACCAACACTTCAGTTGGCCAATCCATCCAATATTTTTACGGTTACAAAGTACAGGGGATATTTCAAAATGCAGCTGATGTGAGCAGCCATGCAACCCAAACAGGTGCAGGGCCCGGCGATATTAAATTTGTTGACATCAATCACGACGGTGTAATTGACGCAAATGACCGGGTTAACCTGGGTAGTTATCTCCCTAAATTCAGTTACTCTTTGAATTATTCTGCAAGTTATAAGAATTTTGATTTCACGGCATTTTTCCAGGGTGTATATGGCAATAAAATATTTGACGCTGAAAAGATCATCCGCGAAGGAATGGCCAGGTTATTTAACTCAGACGTTAACGTGCTAAATGCCTGGACACCTAATAACACTAACACCGACATCCCCAGGGCTATCTCAGGCGATCCTAACGGAAATGCAAGGCCATCAGATCGCTGGATCGAAAGCGGCTCTTATCTTCGCTTAAAAAACCTGCAGATAGGCTACACAGTGCCAACCAACTGGCTTAAATCGGCTACTAACAATTACTTAAATAAAGTCAGGATTTATTTATCGTCAACCAACCTGTTCACTATTACCAAGTACACCGGGCTTGATCCGGAGATAGGCTCTAAAAATGGAACACTTACTAATGGTATAGACTATGGTCAGTACCCTACACCAAGAGTGTTCCAGGTGGGTTTGCAGGCAACATTTTAATAATCATTTAATTTTCATATCATGAAACGCAAAAAAATTTATCTTTTATCAACTGTTATCTTACTAACGATAACGGTAGTTGTATTCTCCTGTAAAAAAGCAGCGTTGAATACATCTGACCCTAACAACCTTAACACCAGCAACTATTACAAAACGGCTGCGGAGCTGAAGGCCGGCGTTAACGCCATCTACGCGGTTATTCACCAAAACAACCTGGTGTCTCGTGAGTGGTATTATTTACATGATACCAGGAGCGACGAAGTAACCCCCGGCGGTGGACAGTTGGAAGCTGCAAGACTCCAATTGTTCAACAACACTGACGATCCGACGAACCCCGTGATGAATTCGGTATGGGATGGCTGGTATACGGCAATATTCCGCGCGAATGTTGTAACGGATAACGCGGCAAATGCTACCGACAATAATGCTGATGTGAAGGAATCAGTAGGCGAGGCGAAATTTCTGCGTGCCTGGGCTTATTTCGACCTGGTAACCATGTGGGGCGCCGTGCCGCTGGTAACGTCAGTTCCGAAAACTGTAACTGACTTCAAGCCACGCGCACCTGTAACTGCGGTTTACGCACAGATCGTTCAGGACCTTACGGATGCAGCTGCTGTATTGCCTGGAAAATCAAGTACTGATCCGGGAAGAGCTACTGCAGCCGCTGCCAACGCTATGCTTGGCAGGGTGTTAATGCAACAAGGCCAATTTGCAGCTGCTAAAGCTGCATTTCTTAAAATACCTACTACAGGAGCTGACGGCTATTCCTTAACCGCCCGTTACCTTGATAATTTTGAATTGGCGACAGAATTCAACAAGGAATCAATTTTTGAAGTAGTGTTTGTAGATAAAGGCGACAATGGATATAATTGGGGCGGTGAAAGCTCGACTGAAGAACAAGCAACAGTTAGAAACCAGGAATATTGCCCTGTTGCCTGGAGAAACCTTATTCCTTCAAACAAATATTTGAATGAATTTGAAAACACAGCTACCGGGGCCGCAAAAACAGATCCCCGTTTCTCATACAGCGTTTACCAAAGCGGCGACGTTTATGACAATAGCCAAAGCGTATTAACGGATGGCGACCAAAATGGTAACTCATCGATAGTTAACGGTGTCACCAAAAAAATCAGCTGGCGTAAATTTATGATCATTTACCAGGAAAGTAAAGGTACTGCGCAATTTCACCCGGGTGGTAATAACCAGCGGATCATCCGTTACGCAGAAATTTTACTTGATCTGGCCGAATGTGCTAATGAAACCGGTGACATTCCCGGAGCTATAGCATATCTTAACCAGGTGCGCGCAAGGGCCGACGTAGCAATGCCTGCTTATCCAACAGCACAATTCCCCGTTGGCTCGAAAGCTCAGGTAACTGCGGCCATTATGCACGAGAAAATGGTTGAATTGGGCGATGAAGAAGTACGTAACATCGACATTTTAAGGTGGCGCAAAGAAGGCTACTTCACTACCGAGCCCATTGCTAGTTTTAATGCTGCCAGGGACGGATTACTACCTATACCTCAAGCTGAGCTGGATAACAACCCGCTACTTAAAGGACAGCAAAATCCGGGTTATTAATCTGGTTAATTTATACCAATTTTAAAAACAGGCGGCCAATAAGCCGCCTGTTTTTTCTTATATTTATCTGAAATTATGAAGAGACTCCTCATCGTTTTTATCATCGCTGCGCTACTTTCCTCCTGTAAAAAACATACCCTATTTGAGCAGGTACCATCTTCCAGTTCAGGTGTTACGTTTAATAACCTGATCACCGAGAACGATTCCATTAATCCTATCGACAATGCAACGGTTTATAACGGAGGAGGGGTTGGTATAGGCGACTTTAACAACGATGGCTTACCGGATATTTATTTTGCGGGCAATATGGTATCCAATAAGTTATATCTCAATAAAGGTAACTTCAGGTTCGAGGATATTACCGCTGCAGCAGGCGTAGGCGGCGAAGGACGTTGGGGAAAGGGTGTTTCTGTCATCGATATTAATAACGATGGTTTGCCCGACATATATGTGTGTAACTCCTTTTCAAATGATCCAAAAAAACGGCAAAACTTACTGTATATAAATCAAGGAGTTAATAAAGACGGCGTACCGATATTTAAAGAAGAGGCAAAGGAATACGGTCTTGATATTCAGTTGTTTTCTACTATGGCCAGCTTTTTCGATTATGATAATGATGGCGATCTTGATATGTATTTAACGGTAAATGAGCCTAATCCTGCCGAGTTTCCAAACCAGTTCAGGCCCATTGATACCGCCGGTACTGGCAGAAGTATGGGACGGTTGTACAGGAACGACTGGGACCCGAAACTTAAACATCCGGTGTTTAAAGACGTGTCATTAGCTGCCGGGATCAAGATAGAAGGATACGGACACGCTGCAACTATTGCTGATATTAATCTTGACGGCTGGAAAGACATCTATGTTACAAATGACTTCCTCTCGAATAATATATTGTATATCAATAATCATGACGGCACTTTTACCGACAAGTCGAAAGAGTATTTTAAGCATACTTCTTTCAATGCCATGGGGCAGGATATTGAGGACATAAACAATGACGGGTTGGCCGATATATTTGAACTGGATATGAGCCCTGCAGATAATTATCGAAAAAAAATGATGTCGGGCCCAAGCAGTTATAATACTATTCAAAATTTCGACCACTACGGTTATCAGTATCAATACGTGCGGAATACACTCCAGTTAAATCAAGGCCCATCTGTAGGAGAAAGCAATCAGGTGAGTCACCCTGCATTTAGTGAAATTGGCTTTTTAAGCGGTGTAGCGCAGACAGACTGGAGCTGGACCCCGATGGTTACCGATTTTGACAATGACGGGTACCGCGATATTATCGTTACAAATGGTTATCCCCGCGACGTTACAGATCACGATTTTATTACTTACAGAGCCAACGCGTTTTTAAGGGCTCCAAAGAAAGATGTTCTCAGCCAGATACCGTCTGTCAAAATTCACAACTACGCCTTCCGTAACCAGGGCGGCGTGCAATTTAAGGACGTGAGCCTGGATTGGGGCCTGGGCATCCCCAGCTTCTCAAATGGGGCAGTGTACGCTGACCTGGATAATGACGGCGCAATGGACCTTGTGATTAATAATATTAATGATGAAGCGCTGATTTATAAAAACACTGCTGCGGAGGATAAAAGAAAGGTGCAGCATTATCTCAACGTGGTGTTTAAAGGGCCCGGGCAGAACCGCGGGGGAATCGGCGCTTTTGTCGATATATATTATCAACACGGGTTGCACCAGGTGTACGAAAATAACCCTTACAGGGGCTACCTCTCCAGTATCCAGCCTATCGCGCATTTTGGATTAGGTAAATGCAAAACCATAGACTCGGTAGTTGTTAAATGGCCGAATAAATACAAGCAAACATTTTTAAATGTAAATGCAGATCAAACGCTGCCGGCAAACGTTAATAATGCTCATCAAACCTATAACTGGGCAAATCCTGCACAAATAAAAAATCCGTTATTTACAAATATCACGGGCAAAAGCGCGATTAAATACATCCATCGCGACACGGATTACGCAGACTTTAACATTCAAAAGCTCTTGCCACATAAGCTTTCGGAATACAATCCTGCGCTATCAGTTGGCGATATTAATGGCGATGGTTTAGATGATATCGTCGTCGGCGGAAATCTAACTGAACCCGCACAGGTTTTGTTTCAACAACGGGATGGCACATTTATACAAAGAAGCCTTTTAGAAGAAAAAAAATATGATCACCCCTATCTTGATGGAGGAATTCTGATTTTCGATGCTAACGGCGATAAGTTTCCCGATGTATTGATTACCAGCAGCGGTTACAAAACGGCACCCAATGATCCCGCATACCAGGACCGTTTATATATTAACGATGGCAAAGGCCATTTTACCCTCGCGAAGGATGCCTTGCCGGTACGTTTTAAAAGTAAATTATGTGTAAGGGCATTTGATTATGATAATGATGGCAAATTAGATCTGTTTATTTCAGGACGGGTTGAACCCTGGAGATATCCCCAGCCGGTAAACAGCTACATTTTAAGAAACGATACAAAGGACGGCAAGGTAAAATTTACTGACGTAACCAATGAGGTCGCTCCTGACCTGAAAAAGATCGGGTTGGTATGCGATGCCATTTTCAGCGATTTTGACAATGATGGCAAAACCGACCTGATATTGGCAGGGGAGTGGATGCCACTAACCTTCTTAAAAAATATAGGCGGAAAGTTTGTAAATGTTACAGCTAAAAGTGGCACCGGCGATAAAACCGGTTGGTGGAACTCAATAGTGGCTGGTGATTTCAGGCATACGGGCAGAACAGATTATATCGTCGGGAATTTAGGGCTAAACTCCTTGTACCAGGCCAGCGACGAATTTCCGGCCTTTATAACGGCGGGCGATTTCGACAAAAGGGACAGGTTCGACGCATTTCCGTCGTTGTTTCTTCCGGGTAAAGACGGCATAAAACGTGAATACCCTGCAAACGTAAGGGAAGATGCTTTTAAGCAAATGATAAGTCTGCGTGCAAAATTTACTAACTATCATTCGTATGCCGAAGCGACGATGCAGGATTTGCTGAGCACTGATCAGATGAAAAATGCACTTCGGCTAAAAGCAAACGAATTACGGTCGTGCTATTTCAGGAACGATGGAAATGGTAAATTCACCATAGTCCCCCTGCCGGCCGCGGCCCAGGTTTCTGCATTAAATGGGATGGTAGCCGACGATTTTGATGGGGATGGTAATCTTGATCTATTGATTAATGGAAATGATTTTGGCACCGACGTTTCAATCGGAAGATATGATGCTTTAAATGGCTTGTTGTTGACAGGGAACGGCAAGGGTGGTTTTACCCCTTTATCAATTGCAAATAGCGGAATATATTTACCCGGAAATGGGAAGGCGCTTGTAAAATTGAAAGGTGCAGCCAATAATTATCTGTTGGCGGCAAGCGAACATGCAGGGCCTCTCCGTGTTTTCCAATTAAATACCAACGCTTCACTCTTAAAAATAAGCGATACGGATCAAAGCGCGATCATCTCTTATAAAAACGGCAGTATTACCAAACAGGAATTCTACTACGGAAGTTCGTTTCTTTCCCAATCGGCCAGGTTTATACTGATCAATGATAAAATAGCGCAGGTATCAATCAAAGATTGGTCAGGGAAAACAAGGGTAGTCAAGTTTTAGTGTACTTAAATATTTTTTTACTTATTACCGCCCATTCCAGCCATTGGCATTGCCGCCGGCTGCATTCTGGTGTTAAATTTTAGTACCTTCAACTCAAGTGGCGTAATCTTTCCATTTTCGGTTACTTCCAAAAATTGGCAAGGTTTTATTTTATAAAGATGCTGCACTGTGCCGCTGCCTGCCCACGTAATCTCAATTTCATCAATCATACTGGCCTGGCCTATCCCTATTTCTTGCCTGAGCGGCGACGAACCGAAACTACCACCCGAGTTTACATCTTTAAACACACTTCTTTGTAAGCCATTTTCTGTAAAAATAACTTTGATTCGTGAGCCTATTGCCGATCTGTTTGATTTTGTACCCACTAATTTTAAACCTATCCAATTATTGTTATTTTGCCCTGGATTAAGGTATAACGCACTGGTGTAAGCATCGCCTATATATGCCCCACCCATTTCAATAAAAATATCCTGCAGGCCGTTGTTTCTGAAATCGGCAAATGATACGCCATGCCCTTTCTGCAAATTGCCGGTGCGCGACGAACGGGTTACATCGGCAAATTGTTTGCCTCCTATATTCCGGAAAAGTTTGTTTGGGATAAGCGAACCAAAATCCGGGTTGCCGGTTCCAAAATAAAGATCAGGATAGCCATCATTATCAATGTCACCAAAATTGCCCCCCATGCTAAACACTACCTTATCCAGCCCTGCGCTATGCGTTACATTTGTAAACGTACCATCGTGGTTGTTCTTAAAAAGAAAAATATTGCCGTTATCGGGCACCGGTGTGCCCAACGCTTCTAAAGCGGCGTAATAGCCAAGTGTTGTACTAAAATTATAACTGCCCATCAAAATGTCAGGCCATCCATCATTATCGTAATCAAAAAACCAGGTAGTAAATGTATTTTGTTTTATGTTAATGCCAGCTTTTTCCGTAACGTCCTCAAAATCTACATTCTTTCCGCCTTTACCTTTATTTTTTAGCAAATACTTCCTTCCGCTCATTGTCGAAACGAAAATGTCGGGCCAACCATCATTATTATAATCTGCCGAAGTTACGCCCTTCACAAAATCGTTTATCTGGCAATGTGCTTTTTGGGATATTTCAGTAAAAGTACCATCATGGTTATTGATATACAGTGCCGATGGATGGTTGTTTTTAGGGTCGGTTCCGCCATGGCTTTCCATACCGATAAACACATCAAGCCAGCCATCATTATTAAAATCGGCCCAAACGGCAGTTTGTGTAGGGTGCATAAACTTTAAACCGGCTGCTAAGGTTACGTCGGTGAACGTGCCGTTGCCGTTGTTTTTAAGCAAGGAACCCGGCTGGTTGCCAAAACCATCGCGAAGCCAGCCTCCCCGCATTATAAAAATATCAGGATGCCCATCGTTATTATAATCAGTTTGCTGAATATTCAAGCCGCCAACCTCATTTTGCAAGCCGCTTTGAGCAGTATGGTCACTAAAGGTGCCATCTCCGTTATTGTGAAAATAATGCATGTGGTCCTGAAGGTCCATTCCTGATGTAATAATGTCCAGATAGCCGTCACCGTCAAAATCCTCAACGATAGAGCCCCCTGCCCGGCTATTCAGGTTTATACCAGCGTTTGCGGCTACATCTGTAAACGGCTTCACTTTATTCGGCCCATCGTCGGCATTTAAGTTTGGTATGAGATATTGGGGAGGAACCTGCGCGGGATATTCGCCCAGCGTCATATAGGCGATGTTCAACAGCCAACGTGACTGGGCATTAGTTGGGTCCCTATTCAAATTTTTCTCCAACGTTTCTATTGCTTTTTGCGACCCGGTTTGAATCTGGTGTACCCCCGCTCCCTGGATAGGGAATATGCACGATGAACCATTATGGTTGAGCATGCAATTGGCGCGTTCGCCTAAGCGCATATAGGCTATAGCCTGATCAGGCAATACGTTTAACGGGTTCATGTAGCGCGGCAGCTTTGCAATTTTATTGTATATATCGACAGCCCGTTGCTCATGCCCTTCCTGCAATTCAAACAACGCTTTTTTTGACAGCAGTTGAACGTCGTAGTTTGGCGAATCTGCCTTTAACACCGAATCGCTGGCGGCCAATCGGGCATCTGAGCTAAAAATATTTTGCGGATTATAATTCCGTTTTTTAAGTTGCTGTAGCAACTCGGCCATATTGGCTGGTGGCTTTGGTTTGCACGAGTTTATTAAAGCGCAAATAACTGCAACGGAAAATATCAGTAATATTCTAACCTTCGACAACATGGTAGCTGGTTTAAAATTGGAGGCGGATGCTTAACTGAGCAAATGTAAATGCCCCCGAAATTTTAAAACACAACATTTGTTCATATTAATAAAACATCTGAACAGTATCAATTGCGAATAGCATAAGTTTTACCCGCTTCTGTCGGCATATCATACACCCAGGTTTTAGTTAGGCTGGGCTCCATGTTTTGGTCGTTGCTTTTTATTATCGGCGTTTTTAAATCCATTACTTGATAAAAGCGGTTTTGGTTACCACCGTTTGCCTTTGTCAGCAATTTACTCATCATCTGTTGATTGACACGTAATCGGCAGTTGCCGCCAAGGGAAGAATGTATAACCAATTTTGTAATTTTATGGTTGGCCCAGGTCACATCAACTTTAAAGCCGCCTCTGGCCATTAACCCCGAAACGCTGCCATCCTTCCAATCATCGGGCAACGCCGGCAACAGGTAAATTGCGCCGTCCTGACTTTGTAAAAGCATTTCTGCTATTCCCGAGGTGCAGCCAAAATTGCCGTCGATCTGGAAAGGCGGATGAGCATCAAACAAATTTGGATAGGTGCCGCCGGAGCCATCGGTTACAGGTTTTATTTGATCTTTGATGAGTTTATAGGCATGATTTCCATCCAATAAGCGCGCCCATAAGTTAATCTTCCACGCCATTGACCAGCCGGTTGATACATCGCCACGGTAGTTAAGTGAGTTTTTTACGGCCGCAAACAGTTGTGGCTGGGTAAATGGGGATATTTGGTTACCGGGAAACAAGCCGTATAAATGAGAAACATGCCGATGGTGATCGTCGGTGCGGTCAAAATCTTCCAGCCACTCCTGTAACTGCCCATGTTTGCCAATTTGCATAGGAGGCAACCGG